>Ga0099824_1002470_pt1 | contig 27039 bp, 6 predicted proteins | sample SiratrowhiteBW_FD_76837 | JGI IMG/M metagenome (GOLD analysis project Ga0099824, IMG submission 76837) | Root nodule microbial communities of legume samples collected from California, USA - Siratro white BW | ecosystem: Host-associated > Plants > Roots > Nodule | place: USA: California...
TATATATATATATATATATATATATATAATTGTAGAAAAAAGTCATTATCCACATATACATACATATGTATGTATGTATGTATATGTGGATAATGACTCTTTCTTTCTACAATTCTATTTTATTGTGGGGTGTTAACACATGATAGTTCATGAACTATATTATTATGAGAAAAAATAATTAGAGAATTTTTTATTCACATATTTAATATCATTATCAAACTTAATTCTTTTGATTTTTTTTCAAATTGATCTTAGACAAGATGGAAAAAATTAACAAAAAAATTGAAAGACTTCATATTTACTCTTTATATTGTATCTCCAAAGTGACGCAAGTACATTAATCAATAAAAATAACAAACTATTTTTCTCAAAAAAAAAAAAATACGATGCATGATGATATTTTGACACATGATAAATATTACTTTTGAAAGACTCAACAAACTTTGCAAGGATCAAGGACTTTATAAGGTTGAAAGAAGAATGTCCAAGTCTTTTACGATGAAGCCATATTTGAGGAAATTAAACTTAATAACATAAATATAAGTTGATAAAAGAATCACTACATAACTACAAGTAAACTAAATAAAATTAAAAGGATTAATGTTCACTTAAAACAATTAAATTGTAGAAATATAAAATATAAAAAAATAATAAAGATCTAAAGAAAAAAATTACTGTGTTATTGGAGATAAAGTAATAAAAATATAAAATTAAATGAAAAAAAACCGTATGTGACTTAAAAGAAATAAAAGATTTATAAAATACATATAAGTATATTAAAATTAATATAAAAAAGTTTGATCTTATAACCTCACTTTTCTTACTTTTTATAGTCAAACCCTCAAAGAGATAATATAAATTACGGTAGAAAGACGTATTAACAAAGAAAGAGAAATATAATAAAGTGAGATGTGGTAAAGAAAGAGAGAAAAGATTTTTTTTTTTTTTTAAATTACTAGGGTAGGATAGGAATATTTATAGCTTTTTTAATTATATTAATATTTAATCATTTATTTATTTATTTAAGGTGGGGTGCTTTGCACCACAATCCTACGTTATTTTTTAAATATAATATTATTATATTATTATTTATTTAATTTTTTAAATTTTGATTTTTTCTTAAACTTGTCCAACAATTTTTATATTATTATATTAAATTATTTATTTAATTTTTTAATTTTTATATTCTGTTCATTATTGTTTTTTAATATTACGTACATTTTAATGTATTATACTACTTCTTAAAGATAACTTTACTTTTTTATAATGTTCAGACTTTATTTAGATAAAAACATGAATAATTTTTAAAATATATTTAATCATAAGAGTTAAACTGCAAGATTTTCTAAAATTTATTATTTAAAATAAAAATAAACAAATAATATAGTTATTTAGGTATTATACCACAAGTTTCTTCGTTCAGGTTAGTGATTCTTTTATTTCATCCTTTCTTTCTTTTTCTGTGTGTGATATGACTTAAGATAATTATAGGGATGCAAGATTCTAATGATTAGAAATATTATTCTAAGATTATGACTTTTTATTAAAATATTTCATATAAGTTGTCAAAACCTTATTTTCTTTATTTTGATTGATGAAGTTTTTAGTGTAGTTTATGTTTTCTGATTCATTTAATAAAAGAAATTATAAAATATGCTTATTGAAAATTTAAGAGTATTTAAGTGATCGTGATAGAATAACCTTATAAAGATAGATACGAGAGACTTCTCGATTTGATTCCCTAAAGAATAATTTTAAAAAAAATATGAGATGTCTCTCAATTTGATTCCCTAAAATCGTATAAATATTATGAAAAAAATTAAAGAGAATATTAGTTATGAACACACTTTATTGTTTCATGAGTCTTATTAAGTTTTTTTTTTTTTCTATTTGAAATATGATTTGCAAATTACCCTTTTACTTACTATATTTTCTTAAATATTAAGATAGTGTGATTTACTTGTTTATCTTATCACTCTGTGACTAAATATCACCTAACATTTTGTATTTTAAGAAAGCATGTTTAGAAATACAACTTCTAAAGTTGTCTAATTTATCTTTTAGTTTAAATTTGTGTACGTTTCTTTTTTTCTTTTTTTTTTATCTTAGTTTACATATTAACTCAGATGTATAAACTACTTTCTATTGAATAGTTTCTTTTAATGTTTTTTATGGTTTAAATTAGAATCGACACATGGCACCACAAATGTTAATATTAAATAGCATTTCTTAGTTATAACAACACTTACCTCTATCAAATTATAGAGTAAATGATGTTTCATCTTTTACAAACTTAAACGATGTTTTGTGAAACTGGAAATGATGTATTATCTAATCTAATACTTAAATTATGCATGGACTAACGTTAATTCTTTATAAAATATTTTATTTGATAAATTAAACGTGTTTATTTATGCTATTCTTCAATATGAGTTTTAATTATTATTTTTTCTACGAAAAGTCAATTTAGTAGGATTACTAAAGAAATGGTTAATCTACAGAATAAAAAGTATGCAGAAGATTACATTTTTTTAATTTCATGTTAGTCTATATAAAAAGTTATTTTCTAAAATTATTAAAAAAATAAATTTATACTTTATCTAAGGATTTTATTACAAAATCAGCGTAGACATATCCATACCAACACACCTAAACAACCATTATTATAATGAGGGTGTTAAATTTATACAGATTGACTTAACATGAATTGAGTTAAGAAATCAACCCAATCCAAATTACTTTATGGTATGTCAAAAAATTTGCAATCGGATTAAACCATCACAAGTTAGTGGTCTCGACGGATTGGCTTATCCTTCAACTTATTTCATATATTTATTTTATTGCAATTAAAATGAATTAGTCCAACCCACTTAGAATAATAAAATATTCATTTATTTTACCACGTATTCACATAATTAGAAAGTGATAAAGAATTATTTATTGCTGAGTGAATCAACGCACTTCCAATTTGATCCAAACGAAGTTAAGGAAATCAAGTTCACTTTGATTTTCATTTTAAAAAAATTAAACTTTTTCAACCCAACCAGTTTGAATCTATAATGAGTTAATTTATAATATTAAATTTATTTTGACGCCCCTTATAAAAAATAAAATATACTTTTAAAAAAGTAAAATATATTTTTTTAAAAAATAAACTATATTTATCTGAAAAACTAAATATATATTTTGACGTACAAAAAGTAAAATATTTATAGGTCAACCTGAACCATCCACGTATAATATCTGATTTTGGTCCAATCAACCCAAAACATCCTTAAATGTTACAACTACGTCATAGGTTTGGCCCGTCATAATTGTGTCACAAGAAAATGTAGTAAAAGTGAGCATTCTTGTCTGGGACATGCTGGGAAGAAAAAATAATGTTGTACAGTGTGCTGTTATTTATTGTGTTCTATGTTATCCTTATAATGTATATAAGGCCCAACTCCACAAACACTTTCCTTCTGTAGTTGGCAATAATATATATTTTTTATTATGTTTTCCACAGCTAAAATTTAACCTTTTTATTTATTAAAATTTTTATTTTTTAAATTTGAAAAAAAAACATAATTTTAATCTCTTGAACTTACCGTTAATCAATTAAAAGCAATCGTAAAAAAACGTGTTAATCTTAGTGTTAAAAACTAAAAATGTATTTCTTTTATTTTGAAGAACCTTTTTTTTATTTGAAGGATGAGGGTTGAAAGTCCATATTTTTTTATATGTTGTTTTGCATACATTCTTTATAGTTATTTGAAAATTCTTACATGTTATTAAATTTTGAGTTTTGTTATTTATTTAATGAATTTTATTTGTGATCTTATAATTTTTAATAAATTTCAACCAAATACATATAATATGTTAGAAAGAATATTTAAAAAAAAAAAAGTAATTCAAGTTTAAACTTCGAGTATAAGCAACACCTGTCCAACTAGCGCATTGTCCAACTCAACATAATTAAATTATAATTTTGTGAGTTAAATTGGATTATTAAATTGAGTAAGGTGTTTTTAATATACCTAATTAGATAATATATTTATGAATTTCAAACTTATGAAATATTATTTTGTCCAACATGTTTTATTATTTGAATACTATTTATATTTGTATATTTTTATATATACTAACAGAAACATGGGCGTCTATCTGCATTTTTATCTTATTTATAAATAAAAATATATGTATTATTATTTTTATGGAATTTTATTCAATATATGAAATAAGATAATTAAATATAGTAATATACATTATATTGAAGTTATATTGTAAACTAATTACATAACTACACGTTTTAAGTACTCACACCTCAATTTTACTTAGAATATGAATAGTCATTCTTTTTTATGTAAATGTGTTTCTTTTATTTTATTTTTTTGCATTATATTTTAATTATTTTATTTTTTATATCAATGTCATTGTAAATTTTTATATTATAATTTTAAAATATTATTAAAAATAAAATAGAAAATAATTTATATACACTGATTAGAGAAATCTTTATATCTATATATATATATGTGTGTGTGAATATTATTAATATTTGCATTATAAATACCGATGTTGTGTTAAAAAATATTATAAAATTTCTTAAATATGAATATTTTATTTAATGGCTTAACTCAATTCATTGAATTAAATTAAACAATATTGACATACTTTATTTTTAATATAATAAACAAAAATTGTAATTTTAGTGTAAAAATATTAATTCTATTAATTTTTTGAACTTTATCAAGGGTTGGAATGATTAAATATATTTAATAATTATTTTATGTGTTTATTAAAATAAATTAATGTTAATATAAAATTATTTTTTTATAAAAAATACTTTTATATTAGTATTAAATTTATTTAATAAACCTCATCGCAAAAGACCAAACATTTATTTAATTATATAAATGATTATCAACTTTAACCAAGACTAATTGTAATAAGATTATAGTTGTTTTAATGTTGTTACATACTAAATAATAATAAATCTAAATCAATCTAACCTAATAGAAAATTATATTAAATTCGGTTCTACCAACTTCCTTTATGAAGATTTAAATTTATTTATTTATTCTTAAAATTATGTATTTGTAAGTCCTATGATAAACAAATTTCATTTAAAATCAACGGTTTCTCTTTCATATTGATAATTTCACTAGATACATTTTTACTCATAAATTATTGAATTTTGTTTTTGGCTCTAATAAAAGATATTATCTTTGATAAATTTTTTATATTTTATTTTTAAATCTAAAAATACTTTGGATAACATTTTGAAAAATAAAATAAGATTATCGATATAGCTTTAACATAAAAGCAAAATAAAAAACAGAAAAAATTAAATAAATTTATTAGAATTTAAAAACAAAATTCAATAATTTATCAATAACAAAAATATATTCAAGTTTTTTAATCCTGTAATTCACAGTATAATGGTTGGTAATGTTTAAACAACGTTACTGAACATGTTGTAATCATATCAACAAAAGCTAGACATTAATAAATTATCTAGATTGATCAAAATTTGTTATTATATGTTCATATAACTAATAGAAAGAAAATAATTTATTATTTAAATCCATTCATAAATATGTATTTTGTTAAAAAATAATAACAAAATTGAATTATCAATTTACTTTATGAATGATTACAGATCGTCTCCAATTTAAAACAATATATACTTTATAATTTATATATTAAATTAATTAAACGTTAAAATCAACTACGGGTGGAGATTTCATCTAGATTTAACAATATGTGAGGACTTTTTCTCATTAATAACTTATCAGCAATTTTTTGAAATCCATTATATCCTTTTATTCACTCTAAAAATTCGGTGATATAGCATACACAAAATATAAAAAGAAAAAAAACTTTTTTATCATGGAAAAGAAGACCATGTTAGAGTTTTTGACCAAGGGATAGAAGCTATTTTGTGTCGGCTAACCTCACATTAATTAAATATAATAAAATATTTATAAGTTAGATCGACGTAAAAATGTTTGATTGTACAGAATGTTTAGGAATTGAGAGAGTCTAAGTAATTACGGTCAAAACATCTAGGAGGAGGTTTACTTGAGTCTAATACTCAATAGACTTAAGCTTTGATTTGGTTATTTTTAATTAATGGACAACATAATTCACTTATTATTGGATTATGTGGTCTCATCATGTTAGTTAAGTATAATGTCAATTACACTGCATCTTTGATGTGGTTAACAATTATCCAAATTAGCATTTGACACAATAACACACTTATCCATAAATAAAATAATTCAAAATATAATTACACAACACATACAAACTTACAATTTTACTCCTAAATATTAAATAAAAGCATTTGACACATATAATCTTTCATAAGACAATATTAACATTATTTAGTTTTTTTATTTTATTCATTAATGAGTTAGTTTAAGTTTGACAAAAATAAAAAAACGAAAACACAAATTTTACCATTTTTAATTCATAAAAGACAATATATATACGTAATCATAATCACATAATTTTCAAGTTACGAAAAGAACTAGTTTCATATAGGATTCATTTAAAAAAAATGCCATTATTATTATTACATTTTTTTTCTTAATTAGATAGAAATATGACAATTAATTAGGTAGAAAAAATATTAAGAAAATAAAGGTAGTTTTAAAACTTTTAAGTGACAGGCTTCATTGTTTGATTCACTCTCCACTGAAATGAAACAAATACATGTTAACAAAGAAAAAAATAAAAAAAAAAAGCAAAATTATTTATTTAACTAATGAGGAAAATAAAATCTAATAAATACATAAATATTATATTATTATTATTATTATTATTATGGTGGTGATGATAATTAAATTTCAGGTGTAATAAAGTCTTTGTCATTCTTTATATTTTCCATCAATCGATTTTTCATTATATTCATACTTACATGGGATAAAGGTATTACATGCATGTAATAAGGATATGCAGTTGAGTGTGATTGACCCTTATATATTAGTAATCAAACAAACACATTTGTTAACATATTCTTTATTATGGTTCATTATATAAAAATTGATATTATTATTTATAGTAATATTTCTTGTGACTTTCTCTAATCTAAAAGAGTTTGAGCACAATTATCACTATACTTAAACATCAAATTACGGACTTTAAATATACTTAAACATTAAATTAAGGATTTGAATTAGACACACGTTTTGTTTTACATATAATTTTTAAAGCATTAACCATTAAACTAACCTGACCTGAAATGCAAAGCTGAGTTTAGGAGTAAACTGTCACCGCAAACCACCGCAGACCACACCCAAACGGCCGACCACCACAGACCACCGCAACACTTAATCCCAAACTGAAAAATCAAGAAACCTAGTGACAAAATCAGAAATTAAATCAAAGAATGAACCAAAATCCAACCTACAGTGCAATGAGGATCCAATCTAACACAAATGGTGAAGAAATTTTGGGATTTGGGACACAGGTCACTACTCGTGCTATTTTAGGTTAAAATCGAACAGAGAAGAAAGACGAATGCGAAAGGGAAAAAATTGGTTTAGGGGTTTGTATAAGGCACTGTGTCGGCCATGTGTGGGCTAAATCCATGCTTTAAAAATTTGACCATGCGACGGTCCAACCCACTCACCACGCCACGTATGCCTAATATGTGTCGGCCTGGCTTATGCCAACCTAGGATTAAGAGCGTGTGTCGGCCAGGCCCACACCTGCTTTAAATTTATTAAATCTTATTTAATTATAAATTTTAATATATTTCTTAAAATATTATGCTAGAATGGTAAATTTTTCCAATAACCCTTTTGGATGGAATCATATATTTCTAGAAAGCAGTAGTAAAACAGCATAGCAAATTCCTTCATTATTGCTATAGTCATGGTCATAATTTTTATAAAATTATTAGTTTTGTAAACTCGACTAACTAATAACTTAATAATCTAGGTCCAAGAACACATTGTAAACGATATTTTCATATCTTCGTAGTAACGAACTAAACTTTACAATTTCTAGTACCTGTTATATGTATTTTTTATGTTATTTTATATATTTTTAATATAAATAAATATATATTACAATAAGCTATGGAATAAAGTGTGTAATTATTTTCTGTGGACTTAACAATTTATCTCAACTAGTTAGTACGGATATTAAAATTAGTTATCAAGAAAAATTTTGTTTTTTAATGCATTAAGTACATTTTTTAGTGATTTTTTATGTACAATTACTGAAAATAAAGTGTTATGATTTTAAAATATAGTTAAAGTTAAAACAAAAAAATAATTCAAAAATCTTCTTTATTAATTTTTATGAATAAATGACAACCTTATAATTGTTATTGTTATACCTAAAAACTTTGTTCATCCTTACATGCTTTATAAGTGATGACCTCCATTCATAATTCAAGTATCATTATGTTACTCTAAGTTAAATTACAGAAAAATATATTTTTAGTCTTGAGTTTTATTTTTTATTTTAAAATTGATGAATCAATTCTTTAAATTTTGAAAACATGTGATTTTAGCTATTTTTATATTTAAATTAAACATTTAATAATTAATTTTATCTGTTACAAAGTTGAAGAAATTACTAGATTAACATATTTTTTGAAGTTTGAGAACAAGTTTATTAATTTAAAAATATAAGAATTAAAACTAACTTTTGTGAAAGATGTAGTATCAAAACTATATTTTTTTTCTATAGTACATTATTTACATAGCAACATAGGTAATATATTATTTACATAACAACATAGGTTGGAATGTGCATTCCAAATTGATTAGAAATAAGATGAAACAATACTTATTTTAAAAAAAATTAAAATTAGTATGTGTTGGTGTAGTATATGATTATTGTACGAAACCACATAATATTATATCAAGCTAACAAATCACTTTAATCATGTTTGAATAGTATTAGAAATATGATTTTTTTTTACTATATTGAGATATTGAATCATTTTCATAGGTTTAACTAAGTCAAACAATTCATCATTAAAGAGATATTTATTATTTATTAAAAAATTATTTCATTTTGTTATAAATTATAGTGTTATCATATATATATATATATATATATATATATATATATATATATATATATATGTTGTTATTTTTAAAAATGCCACATGTTACCTATTCTTTAATTAATTTTATATTAATCTAGTCTTTTTTTTTCATTTTGATGTGATTATTTTTATTTATTTTCATAAATAAATTTAAATAGATACAAATTTCAAGCATAAATATAAAATATTAAACTTTTTGTGTTAACATGAACTGAAACTAAAGCAAGTCTAATGCATAAACTTAAACTAAAGCAAGCCTAAAGTTCAATTATTATTCTTAAGCCAAATTAATTACACAAGTGCTTACATTTACTAAACACAAACCTATATGATATTAACACTCCCTAATAAGCTTCAAACCTAATTGACATTCTTAAGTTCAATTTATTAAATTATTCTTAGGACTAAATCTCAATATTGTTCTTAAGTCCAACATAAGTGCTCACATTTATTAAACACAACCCTATATGATATTGACACCTCCTAATAAGCCTAAAGCCTAATTAACACTCTTAAGTTCAATTTATTAAACTATTCTTAGGCCTAAAGACCAATTTAATTACACAAGTGCTCACAATTACTAAAAACAATCCTATATGATATTAATACCCTTTATTAAGTCTCAAGCCTAGTTGACACTCTTAAGTTCAATTTATTAAACCATTCTTAGGCCTAAAACCCAAGTATTGTTCATAAGTCCAATTTAATTATATAAGTGCTCACATTTATTAAACACAACTCTATGGGTTAGTTTGGATTAGGGAGTGGATTTGAGGGAGTGAATTTGAGATGATTTTAGAGAAAAATGTGTAGAAATCTTGGTTGTTTAGATTAAGAGAAAGATAGTAAGATTTAAGTGGAAAGTTTGTGAATGACGTGATAGATAGGATAGATATTTTAATATTTTTTAATATATAAAATTATAAAATTACAAACTTATCCTTATGATTAAAAATAAAATATAATTTACTTATTTGATGTAATTGATAATTTATTTTAAAAAGTTTATAAAAATACTAAAATACGTATTTATTTTTAAATTAAAATTTAACTTTATAATAAAATATAAGAATTTATTAAATATAATTAATTTTTAAAATGAAATTATAAAATTAGAATTTTTGAAAATAATTTCTATATTAAATTTAAGTAATATTGTTATTTATAGTAAAAAAATTAATATTAAATAATTCTCTTTTTAAATTATTATTTTCATTTTTATTAAACTAAAATATATTTATATTATTAATAATTACTAATATTTATTTTATCAACAACATTTTTTAATATTATTTATTATTATACTATATAATAAATTTATATGTATATAATTTATTGTGTATAAACACATTTTTTATATAATAATATATAATTAATTATATTATATATATATAATAATTGTTTAAAGTTAATATTTATTAAAATTATAATTAATTATGTTTGTAAAAATTTAATAGTGTATGTGTTAAATAAGGTCAGTTACGTCTTTTTCCATTGTTGATGTGGCTTTCAACTTATTTCTTTCTTTATTAAGAGGATTATAAATTTAACTTCTCCCTTCTTTCAAATCACTACAAATTTGCGGAAATAAACACAACAGTATATGATATTAACATCCATTAATGAACCTCAAGCCTAATTGATACTCTTAAGTTCAATTTATTAAATCATTCTTAGGCCTAAAGCTCAATTGTTGTTCTTAAGTCCAATTTAATTACACAAGTACTCGCATTTACTGAACACAATCTTATATGATATTAACACCTCCTAATAAGCCTCAAGCCTAATTGATACTCTTAAGTTGAATTTATTAAAACATTCTTAGGCCTTAAGCCCAATTATTATTCTTAAGTCCAATTTAATTACATAAGTGTTCACATTTACTAAACAAAATCCTATATGATATTAACACCCATTAATGAGCCTTAAGCCTAATTGACATTCTTAAGTTGAATTTATTAAAGCATTCTTAGGCCTAAAGCCTCGTTGTTGTTGGTAAGCCCAATTTAATTACACAAGTGTTCACATTTACTTTTTAACTTATTATTTTATTTAAAAAAAAAAACTCTATCTCAATTTTCATCATTTTTTAATATTTTAACAATTTATTTTTTTCAAAATTAAAAATTTTAATGAAAATTGTTATACAAAATACTTTAATTTTTTTAATTTTCATACATACCATAAATTTTATATTGTTTTTTTATCATTAAATTCACTTTTTTTAGAACTACAATTATTAATATGAATTAAAAAAATCATTATACTATTTTCCTATTTTTTATTATAAATTAATTAATTTGTTAAAGTAAATACTTTTGGCTCGTTCATAAAAATTTTGATTTTTTCATCTTTGCGTGGGTTAAACCCACACTTTTTTCAATTATTTAATTACAAATAATATTGTAGTGTGTGGGTCTGATCGTCGCTCGATTTTATTTTATTTTTATAAATTTTCTTTTACGTTTTGTATAGATCTAACTCATGCTTCTTACAATTAATTATTTACAAATACTATTTTTGTGTATCGGCCTCACCGTCATTTTACTTATTTATTTATTTTAAATTTTCTTTTCTATTATGTGTTGGTCAAGCCTAAGATGTTTGTAATTAATTAATCTCAGACAATATTGTGTTGTGTGGGTCTAGTCGCCGCTTAGTTTTATTTTTATTTTTTTAATTTTCTTTCTCGTTTTACTAGGTCCAACCCACGTTACGTGCAATTAATTAATTACAAATAATATTTTGGTGTATCTACCTGACCATCGCTTATTTTTATTTTTTATTTTTTAATTTCCTTATCCATATTGTGTCAATCATGACATTTTAGAATGAATTTGGCTCAAGCTTCTTCCATGGACCCATTAACCTGCATTTTTTCAGCAGCTATTTAACTGTTTTTATTTTTTGTTTTAGTGATTAATATTTAATAATATTTAATGCTCAAAATTAATCCATTCAATTTCTAAAGTTAACTGTTTTATTTCAATTAATTTATTTTACAAAAATATGTTTTCGAAAATTGTTTTAACATATATCTAAAAATTTATTTTTGAAAATTAAAAATAATTAATTTGAAGAATATACTACATCGGGTTATGCGTACAAGAAACAGGTAGGAATATTCTTTTACAAATATAAGAAATACATAACCACTTTTAAATGCATTAATTGTTAATTTATTTCGTACCATTTGTTCATTATAAAGTATATTAACCAAATATTCATTCATTTTTTTAGTGCATTTATTAAGTCATTAACGATATAAGTCATTCTCATTTTTATTGGAATTGAAAAATGATTATGAACCGTATAATTAAATATAACTCTCGCTTAAACTATTCAGTTTTATGGATATCTTTGAAATAAAATCAAAATTTATTTATTAATTAAAACTACTTAGTTTAACTATTATTATTAATCTTCGCAATTAGATATGTGTTTCTTGTATGTAAAACTTGAGGTAGTATTTTTTCAATGAATTAGATATTTCTTTATGAAAAATTGTTGGTAAATAACTTTTTCATTAATCAGACTAGGATTAATATTATTTTAAATATTTCTTAACAGATTAAAATATATTGCTAAATCATTTCCATCATATCAATTATAATCCAAAATTACAAATATCCACTATATAATTCTTAATTATGATTCGTCTAATATCTTGGTGTAATCCATTCCCTTAAGAAATCAAAAGTTTATCATAAATATTTAATAAATAGGTTCGTTTCCATAATTTTTGGACTAAAGTAATATTGTGGGTTTTTTTTATCTACTTTAATTAATCTCATATTAGTATGAAAAAAAAAAAACAAGTTAGAGTGATCTATTCTAATAAGAATTATAAGTTAATTTTATTAAATCATTATGTATAACGATTTATTGGCATATGTAAAATCTTAAAAGAAAAAACATATTATAATAATAATTTTATTTTTAATGTTTTACATCTTTATAATACTTTACAGCCAATAAAATTTAAATAAATTAAATAAATATAAAATTGACATTTACATAAAATAAATATATTAAAGTTAAATCTTTTATAAACAATAAAACATAAAAAAAATTATTGTTTAAGCTATTTAAAAATTTCAATAATTAATTATAATATTATCCTGATTTAAAAAATATTATTATTGTTGTTCTATTTTAATAAATTCAAAGTATATTAATTTTTTTTATTGCGAGTTATTTAAGTGTTAGAAGTTATGTAAGACGAACCTAAGTAGGTCAGCGAATTAAAATATTTAATTATATATTTTCTAACAAACTAATTAACTTGCATGGTCCGACACACATCATAATTAGATTTAAAAATGATATAAATTAATGTTCAACTTCATTTTACAAAAATATATTTAGAAAAATAAGTTTTAATATACTTTATATTGAAGAGTTGGATATACATTTTTAAAAAATATCAAATAATGAATAGGTTTTTTTTTTTGTTTAAGAAATGAGCCATACATAAAATTGAGTTTCTAATATATTTTCAACAAAATTATATAAGAATTAATCGTTTATTTTTATCTCGTGTCATTCAATTCAAAGTTTATCCATCCATTTGCATAGGAAAAAATATAAATAAAGGTATTTAAATCTTCTAACGATAATATTTTAGAACATATACCATGCATAAGACGGCTTTTATGATTTATTTATAAGGTTTTATTAGTGATAGAAACAAGAAAACAATATATATATTTTAAAGAAGTCATATTTGAAAGTGAAATTTTTGTAAAGAAGAATATTAACTTCACATTGTAAATTAAATGAGTAATAAATAATACGATTAATCCTCACAAGATAATATAAATTTAGTTCTAATATATATAATAAATGTTAGATTCCTTCTATAACAAAAATAGCATTTGAGTGTCTTTGCCATCAAACCATGAAACAAAATACATGTCCTCTCTTATAAGAGAAAACCAAAATATATATCTGGAAAAATTTCTTTATAAGTAAGTTTAAGTGAGGAAATTAACAAAATAAAATAGATCTATAAGTTAAATTTAACTTAAAAATAAGTTAAAAATTAGGAGTAGTAAAACAAATCATCTTCATCCTCTTCATGTATGAGAAAATTTGTCAAACTCATCCACTTTATTTGATGGACGGTTCTCTTCTTAACAATATTTATAAACCAAAATAAATCCAAATACTTTTTTATAATTAAATATTTATTAATTAGCCTTTTCAATTTTTTAGAAGTATGTTTTAAATTTATTTTGTGAAACTTAATTTTGATTTTGTTTTCAAAAAATATATTTCTGAAAAGATATCCATCCTGAAAAAATGGTTAATGGATGGATCACTTGGAGCTTTATTAAATAGATTAGGTTTTTTTTTTTTTTACTTTTTTACTAGATCAAAATTTATTTATTTATTTTCCTAATTTTATAAACATTTATTAACGTTGTCAATTATATAACATTTTTTAAATTAAACTAATTTGATCAATAAATTATACTTAGAAAAAAATATTTGAAATGTTCTGAATTTTATAAACTAAAAAATAATATGATGATGATGCTATGATAAGTTCATTGTTCTATTATGCTTTAATTAAAAATTACTTAATTAATTTTTTAGTGAATGATTGGATATAGTTTTTTCTATTAAATACATTTTTTATATTATTATTATGATGATTTTTTTCAATTTTTTTAGTGTTTAAATATTCTTAACTTGAATATATTTTTTAAAGATGAGTTTATATAGTCTCTTCCATCAAATCTATGATGACAACTTTAGTATAGTGTTTATTGTATTACATATGCTTTTGTCAACAAATAGACTTTAATTGATGATGTGTTATTGTTATTCATGTCAATATTATTGTTGTAGCATTGTTAATATCAATTATTGTTGTAATATTGTTTGTATATCAATTTAACCTTATATACGCTGATAAAAAAAATAAAGAAATTTAACCTTATATACATTTTCTTTGAAGAGGTTAAAATTGACTCAAACTTATAAGTTAACCAAGCTGAAGACAGATTTGAGCCCAATTAAATTGAAAGAAAAATATTTTTTTAAATATAGATCAAATTGAATTAGTGATAATTTAGTCTATGAAAAAACATAAATGTTAACTTGATATCTAAATGTGTGAAAATGAGCTAATTATGTTTTTGTTACAGAAATCAATATTAAATCTTTTCAAAAAGATTACAACTTAAAACCAAACTAATCGTCCAAATAATATAACATTGCGAAATTGATTCTTAAATATTACATCTTACTTATAAAACTGTATCATAAAATTCAGATAACTTAATTATCACAGATTCGGGATTAAATAATAATCTTTATTCTTTCAAAAGCTAAATTATTACATATTTACTTCTTTGAGAAATTAAACCAGTGTTTGATTTCTTTTAAATTAAAAAAAAAGAGTAAAGGTGGTAGACAATTGCAATCTCCTTGCAGAAAAAGTGTATACATATTCCAAGAACAAGATTTGTTTTCTTCCATTTATAATAAATAATTTATGGCTCGGCTACGTTGCTTCTGAATTACGTTGTTGTGTTGGCACGCTACTTCATCGTCAACCACAATGCCTTTTTTCCTTCTTTTTGTGGTTTTTATTTGACAAGATGATAAAGCTTTTCATATTTATCTAAATCAAATAACTTCATTCCTATGTCATTCACGAACAAGAAATAGTTTTAATGTGACATGTTGGTCTATAATGAACAAAGTAGAAGGATCTTCTTACTTCATGTTTCTTCATTTTGTTGACTTTAACTTACTTCTTGTAATCTATTGAGATAGACCCACGTCACCCCTTTTCACATTTAACAATAATAAAAGTCATATTAGGGCACACAATCATAATTCTAGGACTAGGACTACACTCCCACATTCAAAGGGTCATTGGGTCAATACCCCTTCTTATGATTGATTTCTAATAAAACCCTATTGCTTCATTCATAAATTTAACCTTTTCTAAGTCTTTCAAAATTTGAACAAAAGGTATAACACCACTTCCTAAGCCAACTATTCTTTTGGTTTTTTTCTAAAAATGGTAAAAATATCAATAAAATTAGTTTATAATATATATGAAGGGATAATTTTTATTTTATAAATTAGTTTTTGTAAAGACATGAAATTTCTTAATCTATTATATCATTCATTACTAGTCATTATTGTATCAATTATAAATATTTAATTTTATTTTTGAAATATACATGTCTTGGTATAAAATGTATTAAAGATTTTATATAAACTATAGATAAAATCGATTCATAGAAATATTTTTTTAAAGGATTATTAGTTTTTAAAACTTTTATCTAGATTTTTTTAAGGATATATTAGTTTTTAAAGCTTTTTTTCTTAATAAATAATGATGACTTTTTTTTATTATTTTAACTAATTGTGCACGTTTGATAAATAGAAGGGTAGAGTATTTTATTGTTGCAATCTTTGAGAGCATGTGCACTAAAGTTGAGCCATCACATTTGGTAGGTCACATGACAAATTATTTGTTTCACAATTTCTGAAACGTGTCAAATGGAAACTTTTTAATGGAGTTCTTTTTCTTCTCTTCTTATAATGGCAATAAAGAGGTTTAAATTCATGGCTTTGTCTAAACAATTAAAATCTCAACCATTGTAGTGATATTAGTGGTGATGCTGTTACATAATATAGATGTAGATGGATGAAAAGGAAAGGTCTAATAATAAGTCCATATAAGTGCTTTAACAACTGTTTTAGATAATATTTAAACATTTTTATAATTACACTTTGTTTCTCTTATTTTCCGATCACTAAATAAAGCCTTTTTTTTTTTTTTACTTTCTATTTTCCTGTGTAAAACATAACTAAAAAATCTCTTTACTGCTGTATTTTCTTTTGTTTCGATTTCTTTATTTCCTTTTCATTCTTTTAACAACTAATTAATATTTCTTTTCAAAATCACGTCTCAAGGGTAATTATTACTTTTATTAGATTTAGATATGTGCTGAATGAATTTCTTTTAAAAGATTAATAAAATGTATAAAATAAATATCTTCCTAAGTTAAAATCAGCTTATATACAATTTTATAGCTACACAATTTTTATAGCTACATGAAAATGTTTTTACATAAATTAATGTTAATTTATGGAAAAATATATTTTTATTTTTTTTCTACAGTTGTGTTATTTTTTTACCTAAGTCCGCGACATCCTCACTCAGGTTGGCTACTCTCTGAGTAGCCGCTCTCTCCTTCTCCTTGGCAGCATGACATTTTTTCTAAAGAAGATCATTCTTGGCCCTCAAATCTTCTATCGACTTCTTCAAAACCGAGATCTTTCCTTTGGCGGTCTCATTCTCTAATCCCAGATGGTTATTAGCAGCCAGCGCAGAATTCAAAGAAGAAATGGCTTCTGCCGGCTCTGCCTTCAACTTCATCACGACCTCAGTATCTTCCTTAAGAAGTTCCTCCCCGACCGCCCGGCTTAACAAGAGCGCGCGCGACATTCGCCTCCAAGAGTGCATTCCTCTGAACGAGAAGAAGAAGCAAACTGCTTTCTCTTGTATTCATTCAATTCTAACACCTCACGTTCGACCACCATCGACTTTCTCTCGTATTCATTCAATTCTAACACCACACGGTCGGCCACCATCGACTTCTTGTTTAAGAAATTGAAGGTTGAGGTCATTTCCTGTTCAATGGCCGACTCCTTCAAGTGTTTAGGGGATCGTTGGGAGGATGACTGGTCATAGGCACGCTCAGACTTCTTCTTCTTGTCGTGAGACTTCGAAGGGGCAGTGGGAGGTACTACAGGAGGCCGGACAAGGGAGAGGACAACAACAGTGATAAGTTCAACCCTCACGGGTGTCACCTCTGCTTGAGAAGCTATCCCCTTGCCGGACGGTTTGGAAAAAGAACCTTTCTGGGCATCGCCACCGGATGGCCTGGACGCCAGCACATCCTTGAAAACCTTGTTCATGGTCAATTTGAGTTTTACAATGATATCTGCATAAGTTAAAGTCAAGTTAGCAGTGCATTATAAACACCGAATGCAAAAGGAAAACGTACCAAACACAAGGTTGTTCGGGTCTTCACACCAGAAGGTGTTCAAGATATCCCGGGTGGGGATACCCCGCGGAAGACTATCAAGAACCGACAAAGCTGAGATATCCTCTGCCGATAGTTCCGACCGTGGCCAAGACGCATATCGAGCAGGAGACCTCCCCGTCAAAAATATACTCTCGGCCCTCACTCCCAAAAGACATTTTAAAAAAGGTGTATGAAAAACTTGTAGGAAGACGAGTAAGGCTTAAACAAACAATGCCTAGGCTGGCTGACCAAAGATAGCTATTCGACCTTCCTTCCCGGGCGAGTCAGGTAATGATGGAGAAAGAGAGGAACAGTGGGGGTAATGGCCAAGGCTATGCACAATATCTGAAAAGCCCTAATGTACGCCCAGCCATTCATATGAAGTTGGGTAGGGGCAACATTCAGGGTGCGTAAAACGTCCAAGCAAAAGGCGTCAAAGGGTATGAAGACACATGAGTCTTTCATAACGTGGGCGTACATGAAGAAAAAGTCCACCGACGACGTCCCCCGACCGTGGAATACTAGGTCGGACAGCGTACACGGATGAAGGGAAAACACGCCATCAGGAATGGAGGGATCTATGAGGTCTTGAATATCTAGTAAAGTCCTAAGGGAGGCAGTTGTTCGGTACTTGGAAAAGGTGATCCTAACGTCGGTAACCACCCAGTCACTGTTGGAAGGGTTGACTTCGTCAACATCCTCCGCATGACTACTGGAGGCCGACGCCTCTACCTCGCTGGGCCTCTCGGTCGGTTCCTCTAGCCTCACCCTCTCACTATCAGGCAACCCGCTAGTTGAATCGTTGGTACTAGAGCCACTAGAAGTTTCCCCAATTGGACTAACTTCCCGCTCGGCCACGCCTCTACGGCTGGTCGAGGCATGTTGCCCCAAAAGACTTAGCAATACAAGAATGAAGAGAATAGGAAGCCATGGTTACCTCTAAAGAAGTGGACGACCGAACACTTGGCAGAGCTAATCGGCAAACCCAGTGAAAATGAAACGGGCTCAAGCACTATTTATAAGAAAAACCTAAAGCTGACGTGACCGTTCAATAGCCGTTTGATCAAGAATGTTTCAACGATCAAGATTTGTTATCCTGTCACATCAGGTGCGCGAACTAAGAAAACGCGCGGGAAATTACTTTCGCAAATACTTAAACAGTCAATTGTTCAAGTTTCAAATTTCAAACCCTTTAACGCTGGGGCATAACAGATTTAGTTCCTTCACGGTCGATCAGATAAACACCTTAAACTAAACGGTCGGCTGGTTTGTATTAAATCCTTTTCAGCTACTATGTATACTCAAAGACTTGGGGAGCCTATGTAGTATAGGACTGACGTGGCTACCCCTGGGCCTAATAGAGCAACAACCATGAATAATATAAAAAAGGTATAACCGATTCTATTACAAAATCATAACATAATAACTAATATAGGGAATAAACTCAACATTATGGACCTATTGTCACATTTATAAATACAGGTTTGATCACCACACAAAAGGTACTTCTACACTTTGTTCTTTATCTCCTACATACTCTAATCCTAAACTGACTTCAACGTCGGAGTGTCTGCAAGACTCTCCTTCCGGGACGGTGGAATTCGGAGTGCTTGGAGCAACAAGACAGAAGAAGAACATTAGGAGCGATGAAGAATGACTCTAGAAGACATTGTTATTATTGTTAGAGCCAACTCGTCTCTTGCGATAATATTATATAATTTCCTATATTTTAAAAATGTGTTTTGAAAAATAAAATATTTTCAGTTTTAAGTAAACATTATTTATTTATTTTCAAATAATTTTAAAAAGTTAATTTAATCTTTGTATAGAAAGTAAAGATATCATTAAAAAAGTATGATTTTTAAAAAATATTTTAATAAATGACACGTCAATTATCAGTTTTAATGTAGGTGTAAAAAGTTAAACGTATAAGATAAATAAAGTACACCAATGTTTTTGTTAAATATCACTCTTACATTCTAAAATTATTGCAATTTTAGTGTAAAAATTATAAATTAATTGACACTCTTATTTTTGAAAAAAATAACTATCTCATTATAGTTTTCATTCACAAATAATCTAAATGTGTAATAGAAAAAAATAATGTTTTTATTTAGAAAGAAAAGTAATTCTTTTAATAAGCGAGACATTTGCTTTTATTCTTAATATAAGAGACAAAATCTTAGAAAAAGTAAGTATGAACAAACGTAATAAATGTTACATTTACAAAAGATTCATAATCATACAATTAAAACACGAAAAGCACAATTGAAGATATTTAATATTTTTAAAACGTGTTCAACACGATTATTAACAACATTTTGATTTACCAAACTTTTAACCATGAACAATTAATAAATTAATAAATAATAAAAACCGACGTAACTTTTTGATTTCAAAAACATAAATTAGTAAACAACTTTATCATTCAACCAAATTTAATTACTTTTTTAAATCCTTTACAAATTTAGATATTTTTAATTAAACTTTTTTATCTACATAAAACTTAAAAATTTACTTTTTTAATTAATTAATATAAATAATAAAAATCATTTCTCAATTTAAATTAATCATATTATACTAACTACAAAATTTCCCCTATCACCCAGTCAATTGAAAAATTAAATAATACAATTTTAATTAAAAAAATAAACAGAATTTAAATATTTAATAAATAAAAATTTAATTAAAAATATTAAAATTTATTAAAATTTAATTAAACATTTATAATATTTGAAGTAGTTGAATATAATTACTTTAAATAATAAAAATTATAAATAATTTTCATTCCTATAATCTGATAGAAAGTGAGAACAAAGACGAATGATTAAGTTGAAGATTCATGTGATGTTCTTATTATTTCACTTTTTTAATTCTCTGCGGTGATTTTCCACTTCTCACAAAATTTTCTTCCCCTGCATTTCTCTTTTTACCCCTGTCCGCGTGGTGGGTGTAACACAGTGACGCGCTAACGTACTGCGAGTACGTGTTAGGTCCGCAGCACGTGCAGAGCGCGTGGTCAATGCTCTCTCCGGGTATTGCCAGCTGGCATTTCGCTCCACTCACTTCCCAACCCAACCTTATCCAATTTCTTATAAAGTTACACTAACCTCACCCCCCCATGCACCCTCTCTCCCTCACCGTCACCCCCATTGCGCACGCGCCAGCCTACGCGGCATCCCATTGGCCCGTCAGCCAGCGCGTTGCTCCCGTGGCGCCACCGCACTCCACTGTAGATAAGAGGCCACGATTTTGTTGTGCTCAAAAAATTTAAAAGAGAGAGAGAGACAAATAATATTTTTAAAACGAAAAAAAATTGGACCTATTTCATTATTTGGCGTTCGCCTCAGTTCCTATGAATGTGTATTAATTTATTAATTAAATAGTTAATATTCGGTTTGTGAAATTTTATATTAATTCTGTGAATCTGCGTTTCTATATTTTCACTATAACGCTTTCCTAATTCGTAATTCGTTTGGGGCTGAAAGAAGAAGAAGAAGAAGAAGAAGGAGGAGGAAGAAAGAAAGAGGGAGAAGAGGTAGAGAAAGAGAAAGAGGGGGGAGATCTTGTAAATAAGGAAACCCTAGTTTTTCCTTTTTTGGCTTATTTTTCTAAATTTTCCATTAATTTTTCAGCTCCAACCTGCTACTGTTGCCAATAAGGAATCTCTTCTTCTCTTGTCATTGCTTCAATCGAACAAGGTCTGCTTTCATTTCAATTCCCCGTTTTCTCAATTTTCCTGTGCTGTTCCCTTTTCTGTTCCGGGCAATAAAAAGGGCGTCTTTTTTTGTTTTTTTGTTTGGTTTTTTTAATCGGGCAAGATTTTCGTCGATCCCTTTGTGTCGGAAAATATCTTATGTTTTGTTGGAATAATGGGGTTTTTTAATTTTTTTTGGAAACCCTTGTAAAGGGTGTCTGTTCCTGTGCTCAATGTGATGTAACCTATGTTGGGGGGTCAAGAATTTGGGGCTTTTGCATAGTATCTAAGATTGGAATATGTGTTCCCGAATTACCATGTGCGTGCGTGCGTGTGATGTGTCTTCATTTGGGTATAGTGCTAACTATTTGCGAACAGGAAAGTATATATGTGTTGTTGCACAGTGTGTTTGGTTATTTATCACTTAATGAATCCAGTTCTCACGTCTTGATGTGTGAGAATGCGTGTGTGTTTGTGTTTGAAGGCTGTGTGTTAGGTTGTTCTTGTGTCTTCAATGATTAATGGCTTGTGTTGATTTTGCAGAGTGAAGGAGTTTTGTGGGATTGTGTAGTATTTAGAAAGGTGCAAAGATGATGTCCAGATCGTATACAAATCTTTTAGATTTGGCCTCTGGGAATTTCCCGGCAATGGGGGGGAGGGAGTCTAGGGAGAGGAGGCGGATGCCGAGGGTTATGAGTGTCCCAGGTTTTGTGACTGAGGTAGATGATGATCAGGCAGTTAGTGTTTCCTCTGATAACCCCTCGACAGTTACTACGGATAGAATGATCATTGTGGCTAACCAGTTACCATTGAAGGCAAAGAGAAGAGAGGACAACAAAGGGTGGTCTTTCAGTTGGAATGAAGATTCATTACTTTTACAGCTTAAGGATGGACTTCCGGATGACATGGAAGTTCTTTATGTTGGTTCCTTACGCGTTGACATTGATCCTGCAGAACAGGATGACGTGTCTCAGACTTTATTGGATAAATTCAAATGTGTTCCGACTTTTCTACCTGCTGACGTTTTGGCAAAATTTTATGATGGTTTTTGTAAAAGGCAGTTATGGCCACTTTTTCATTACATGTTACCATTTTCGACAGACAAAAGCCACCGATTTGATCGCACTTTGTGGGAAGCTTATGTGCTAGCGAACAAGCTATTTTTTCAGAAGGTAGTTGAAATAATAAACCCTGAAGATGATTACATTTGGATTCATGATTATCATTTGATGGTGCTGCCAACTTTTATAAGAAGGCGTTTTAACAGGGTTAAAATGGGATTTTTTCTGCATAGCCCCTTTCCATCATCAGAGATTTACAGGACTCTTCCTGTCAGGGAAGAGATACTGAAGGCTTTACTAAACTCTGATATCATCGGATTCCATACCTTTGACTATGCTCGTCATTTCCTTTCCTGCTGCAGTCGTATGTTGGGTCTGGAGTATCAGTCTAAGAGGGGTTATTTAGGATTGGAGTATTATGGAAGGACAATCAGTATTAAGATTATGCCTGTGGGGATTCACATGGGTCGAATTGATACAGTCATGAGAATGGCAGTTGAGGAGACCGAGGTTAAGGAGCTCAAACGGCAATTTGAAGGAAAAACCATCTTACTTGGTGTTGATGACATGGACATTTTTAAAGGCATAAATTTGAAGATTCTGGCGATGGAGCAGATGCTCAGACAACATCCCAAATGGCAAGGAAGAGCTGTTCTGGTCCAGATAGTTAATCCTGCTAGAGGTAAAGGGATACATCTGGATGAGATACATGCTGAAATAAAAGAAAGCTGCACCAGGATCAACAGAGTGTTTGGGCGGCCTGGTTATGAACCTGTTGTTTTTATTGATAGAGCAGTATCTATTGCTGAAAAAGTTGCCTATTACAGCATTGCTGAGTGTGTTATTGTCACAGCTGTAAGGGATGGAATGAACCTAACTCCTTATGAATACATTGCTTGTAGACAGGGAATATCTGATTCTGAATCATGTTCCAATGTTAGTGACCCAAAGAAGAGTATGCTAGTGATATCAGAATTCATTGGGTGTTCTCCATCACTTAGTGGGGCAATCCGTGTCAATCCTTGGAATGTTGAAGCAACTTCAGAGGCAATGAATGAGGCCATCTCAATGAGTGATGGGGAGAAACAGTTGCGGCATGAGAAGCATTACCGGTATGTCAGCACCCATGATGTGGCTTATTGGTCACGTAGTTTTTTGCAAGACATGGAACGGGCTTGCACAGACCTTCTAAGGAAAAGATGTTGGGGAATAGGTCTTAGCTTTGGATTTAGAGTTGTGGCACTTGACCCTAATTTTAAAAAGCTCTCAATTGATGCTATGGTTTCAGCTTACAAGAGATCAAAGAGTAGGGCCATTTTGTTGGACTATGATGGTACTGTGATGCCGCAGAATTCCATTAATAAGAGTCCAAGCAAGGAGGTCTTGTCTATTATGGAATCACTTAGTTCAGACCCCAAAAATATTGTTTTCATTGTTAGTGGAAGGGGGAGAAATAGCTTAAGTGACTGGTTTGCTCCCTGCAAAAAACTTGGAATTGCTGCTGAACATGGATACTTCTTGAGGTCTGTTCTTTCTCTGTTTTGCTTAATATTAGTTCTCCAAAGATTGCTTACTGTACTTGTCATATGAAACACATCTTATGCACCTTCATCATACAATGTATGCTGTAGAATTGGAAAGTGCCATTTTTTGTATGAATAAATCAGATTATAATAATTTTCTTTTATTGTCAGTTTGACCAAGGCCCATTAGCCAGGATCAAAGTGATTTTGAAGTCTAATTTAACAGACCCAATATAAAATTACACTAATTATATCTAGTTTTGCTAGTGGTGTTTGTAAGTCATGCTATGTAGTTTTCAAATCGTTGTCGAGAACACATTGGCTTCTGACAGCCATGCCAGGAAGAAATTCCTGTCGAGTGGTATTTTGTTTCTGAAAATGTTTCTCAGTATTTCTGCACTTAGCTAACATATAGCTTCTCATCTCTCTTGATCTTCAGTCCTTAAATTCTGTCCTGCATTTTCTGATCTGGTAACTTGGCAAATTCTATATTAAATACATTGTTTTATTTAGATGGGGCAACGGTGGAGAATGGGAGATTTGTGGTAAGTCCTCCGACTTTGGATGGATGCAGATAGCTGAACCTGTGATGAAACTATATACAGAGGCAACTGATGGTTCCTCAATTGAAAGAAAAGAAAGTGCTTTAGTCTGGCAGTACCGTGATGCAGACCTTGGTTTTGGATCTGCTCAGGCTAAGGAAATGTTAGATCATCTAGAAAGTGTTTTGGCCAATGAGCCCGTTGCTGTGAAGAGTGGCCAGTTTATTGTTGAAGTAAAACCGCAGGTATATATAATTTCTCTGAGAAGAAAATGAGCCCTTTTAGAATCTCCTTTCTAAAATGCTACTTTCCTGAGTTTGGATTTTTAAGTATCATACCCTGAAAAAGAGCATATGTACCAAGCTTAGATTTATATATTTTTAATAATGTGCTGCAATATATTTGTATCTTTTGCTTTCATATCTTCTTGGTGGCACTAGGAAAAAACCTGTTGATTTGGCATGTTTAGTAGGAATGTTGTAACATATGGTTTCTGTGAACCTCTGAGAGCTCATTAGTGCTTCTGCAATTGTATCATTGTAATGTTACCTGTGCTATTAATTTGTTAAAAAAAGTGGTAAATAGTTATTGGAACCGAAGGAAGGAATATTTTGTTACAAAAAGTAGAAAAAAGATGAGGAATGAGGAACTTTCCCTCCACTGGACTATAGATAGAACCTGGCCCATGTTTTTCCAAATCTCACATATTCTCTTTCGTATTTCTGATGTTCTGCTTTGACAAACTCCCTTTTTTTTGGATACAATTGATGCTTCTGGAAGGGTTCAGAGGTTAAAATTTTCAGAATATTGAATTCGTTGGGTGAGCATAGCAGCTGGTGGTTGTTGTAATCTTGCCATGAACTTATAAGTGATTTGATATGCTTAAGCACTTGTGCCACCCTTAGGAGGAAATTATTGAGTGATTCATATGATTTCATTTGGTTGTTTTTGTTTGCAGGATGTGAGCAAAGGTTTGGTGGCCGAAAGGATATTTTCGTCAATGGAAGGGAAAGGCAACCAGGCTGACTTTGTGCTGTGTGTTGGTGATGACAGATCAGATGAGGACATGTTTGAAATAGTTAGTGGTGCAATCTCAAGGAATATTCTTGCCACCAATGCTTCTGTGTTTGCCTGCACGGTTGGACAAAAGCCAAGCAAAGCAAAGTATTATCTGGATGATACAAGTGAGGTAACATGCATGCTAGAATCTTTGGCTGAAGAATCAAATTCTTCACCCTGCATAGAAGAAACTGGGGTCTTGGAGGCAAGTATGAGTTGAGGTTTCTCTGATTTAGATGATGATGATTTTTTTTTTTTTTTTTTTTCATTTGGGATGTAATATTCGTGGTGACATTTGGGGCGTTTGCAGAGTATGTTGTCATAATTTTTTTTTCTTTACTTTTGCTTTTCTTTCTTCTATTATATTTTACATATATTTTTGGGAGAATCCCGTCATTATTTTCTGTTGCCTTTATTGATAACTTTGGTTGGTTGTGGTGTAGCAGACAAAGATGTTAGTTTGGTTTTTATGTCCTATAACAAAGGAAGAAAATAGAGGAATTCTTGCTTCGCTCCGGTAACCTTTTCACAATTAGATTTTGATTTCTCAGAACAAGTTATTTGTTTAGAGATGTTCCTAAAATTAAACCATTTTTATCAGAAGCGTGCAATGTAGTTTTAATTATTATATTTGAGTTCTTTTATACAATTTTCGTTGCTATTTAGAAAATTTGAATAATCATTTTTATTTTCCACTCAATTTGTAGGAATATATCCATAGGAAGATGAAGGAGTGAGTGTATCAACTTTCATTTAATTCTGGATAGCTTCTTTTGTCTTTGAACACCATATAGTTTCATGAATTAGAACGTTAAGGCACTAAATAAGAATTAATTTTGCACAAATTCTTTTTCGCATATCTTAATATTGTAGATTAAATGAAATTTGGATACGATCTTTAACATGCATTTTCTCTGAATCTATCAAAGGAAGCAATTTAAACGTATTTGTAAAAATTATTAGTTAATTGCATGTATATATATATATATATATATATGTATAGATATATGTATACATATACATATACATATATATATATA
>Ga0099824_1002471_pt1 | contig 27034 bp, 6 predicted proteins | sample SiratrowhiteBW_FD_76837 | JGI IMG/M metagenome (GOLD analysis project Ga0099824, IMG submission 76837) | Root nodule microbial communities of legume samples collected from California, USA - Siratro white BW | ecosystem: Host-associated > Plants > Roots > Nodule | place: USA: California...
AATTTTATAATGCTTAAATTAGAGAGCTGAAATTTTCAGGGAATGAATTCTCTTGTTTTCTTTTATTCGCTTTCTGATCTATTCCTAACTGAAAAGAAAATTTCATGGAAGAAAAAAAAAAAAAGCTAAGAGTGAGTGTGTTTCTATTTGAAACAAATTTTTAAATCGAAAAAATTTTAAAAAAGGTTATTATAAATTTAAAATTAATTCAAATATCCTGTCCTTGACTTTGCTTTTCCAAAAAAAAAAAAAAAAAAAAAGAATGGACTGTATAGAAGAATAATATTTCTACCTATCATGAATCTTCAATATAATAAACCATTACTGTTGTGATAAGTTGTGATTGATTACCAATCAAACAACTAAATCGGAGGGTTCTTTGGTGGCACATGATCCCAAAAAACCTTTCTCAACTTGTTGATTTACCTCTTTCTCTTCTTCTTCCTCGTCCACTAGTTTTTTCTCCTCGTTAGAATCACATGAAGTGAGTTCCTTAGCTCTCAAAGCTTGACCCTCCCAATTGGTCCGCGCCAACACGAACATCATTGTGATCATACAAGACCCTTGCGCCGCCAACATCCCCAGCCACAACCCTTTGAAGTCAAACCCTGCAAAGAACCCCAACCACACCGCAACCGGCATGCCCACAAGGTAGAAGCAACCCAAGTTTATGTTCGCCCCCAATTTCGGCCGCGCCGTCCCCCTCAAAACGCCGCAAACCGTCGTTTGGGGACAGTTCCCGAGCTCGCAAAGCCCAATGATGGGCAACACCATCGACGTCAAAGCGAGGATTTCTCCATCCCCTGTGAACATCGTCGCCCAAACCTTCCTCACCGAAATCGCGAACACCAAAGCAGAGAACCCCAACACGAAACTGAAACAGAGTCCCACAAGCGCCGCAATTTTCGCCCTCCGAGGATTCCCCGCACCCAACTCGTTTCCGACACGCGTGGACACTCCAAAACTCAAAGACGATGGAAAAATGTATATCAAAGCCGTGGTTTGAATCAAAACCCCCATGGAGGCAACACTTGCATGAGGGTTCACCAACAACCCGCACAGTAAAATCATTATCTCGTACCACCACCATTCCAGACAGACCGAGACGCAACTCGGAATCGCGAGATTCAAGAGCCTTTTCCACCCTTTGAAGCACGACCAGGAAATACCCGGCCACGTTTTCTTGTGCGTGCCCCATACCACAACGTAAATAACCAACGACGTGACGAGGTTGAAGTTTGTGACGACAGCGCTTAACGCGATGCCTCCGATTCCGAGATCGAGGACGGAGACAAAGAGGTAGTTGATGGGCACGTGGAGGATAATGGAGAGAGCGGCGCAGCACGTGAGAGGAAGAGTTATTGATTGGCTTCGAAGATAGATTCTTAGAGGGTGCAGCAGCGATTGTAATATAAGATCTGGGAGAGAGTAATATATATAGAGTTGTGCCTCATTGGCTATGTCTTCTTCTTGCCCACATAAGAGTAATAGTTTCTTGATGTTGAGCCAGAAGAATGAGATGAAAAGTGAAGTTAGGAGAAGAAGGAGGACGGTTCTCTGCATGGTGAGGCCGAGAAGTTTGAACCTTTTGGCTCCGAAGGCCTGGCCGCAGATGGGTTCCATTCCCATGGCGAGGCCAGAGAGAACAGAGTAGCCAGTGATGTTGGCGAATCCGATGGCCAAGGAGCCACCGGCGAGAGCGAGTTCTCCGAGGTGGCCGAGGAAGAGCATGGAGATCATGGAGCGGGAATAGAGTAATAGGCCAGTTAGGATCATGGAGAAGGATATGTTGGAAATGCACTTGGCTTCGGTGAGGGCAAGGGACAAATGGGTTTTGTGGGGATTTTGTGTTTGGTGATGATGACATGTTGGGGATTTAGGGATCAAAGTGGTGAACACGTTGGTCTCATCCTGTATTCGGGAATTCGATATGTTAGAGTGGCCCTCATTCCTTTCACAGAAACTAAAGGTGGGTGATAACTTGCACATCGTTTCTTTGACAGTTTCTCACAAGAGACAAAGCAAAGAAAGAGAGAGTAGTTAGAATTTAGAATAGAGCCCGTGCTCGTGGGAATTTTTTGTACTTTGCAAGTGTAAGCAAGAGGGGTTTTATAAGGGAGGGTTTGAGCTATGATAATTGGAATGTTCCATCCAAATTAGGAGTATTACACACGGCGACACGTAGGGTCGACACAGCACTTGCTAGTGCTACAGTATACATTTTACCAACTCAAACTCTGAAATATTTTTCTTTCTCCCTTCTTCAATTTCAAGCCTCCTTTTATGACCAACCAATAGTGCATACCATATATTAGAGTAGAGATCACTATTTGGCCTGCCGATAACACGATGGGGGTGAGACGCGGAGGCCTCCGAAGCGCAATGAACTCGCACGAAATGTAAAATAAAACAGTGAATGGATCAATTTTGCCGAATAATAGGGTCCATGATTATTTTGTGTTCTTTTTTCTCATCTTATTAATTAACTGTTGCATTAAATTCATCAAGATTACCGACCTAGATAGCAGGAGAATGTTTTGTGACAGGGGCACCCCAATGGAAGCAAGAAATTGTTTTGTTTTGGTAGAGACCCGTGCTCAAAGAGTGGTAGCTACACTTACTTTTTAATTAAATTTTTGGGTTGTAGAAAACGATATTCATGTGAATGAATGGCATGTCGGCATTTAATAGTAGGGATTGAATTTAAACCCACCTGTGCTAAATCCCAGCCGTATAAATTGGAACTGTAGTTATGGATTCTGGTACTTTTGTTTTATTGCGTTTATGGAAAGGAGACATGTTTTATTCGAGCGAGTGCAGAGCACCTATGCATTTAGTTCTTCAGCTGTGCTCCACCTTCAAAGATTATCAAAGAAATCCGGTGGAAGGGATGATACTAAGTCCAAATTGGGTTTCACACGGAAGAAGGTTTCTCTCTCTGACGCTAGAAGTGACCTAACGTGTATTTATTCAGGCCCACATTAACATTCTCACGCCCACAACACAAGCTTAATAATTACACGTTTGTACAGTGACAAAACAGTTTTATATTGTAAATTCATGAATGTTATTTTTATATTATTTTCAGATAATTATTATAGAGTCTTTTAATTTTATTATACATAGCAGTTTCATATTGGATGACATTTTTTTAACCTTTATTATATATATAGCCTAACTCCTGCTGCAAACATTTATATTCATAGTTGGAGAAGTCCACTACTAAAAAATGTTGGAAATAAAAGAAAAAAAATTATGTCCTGCCAAATACCACTCTCTTGGAAGTAAATTCTGGTGGGCATAAGGTATAATGCAATATATATCTGGTTTGCTACCAAGATTTTACACAGCGACATGTTTGAACCATGCACTCAAGACCAAGCACATTGGAACTTAATAAACAATGTCCACAAGATTTTAAAAGAAACAAATGGATAAAATATGTTGTCTCCCAACCTCATTGTTGGACTAGGTATACTACTGACACGTCCTCACAACTTTCACACAGAAACAGTACAACTTTGATGCACAACTTTCACCTTAAAAAGAAACAGTATAATTGAATGAGTAAACTCAATTGAATATCAAGCATCTATCTAAAATCAATTATAATTGAAAAAAATATTATAGTTTTTAAGTAAATTAGAATTTGGAGTGATTTTGGAGTGATTTTTTAGTTTTAACTGAATCTGAAGAAAAATATGTTTGCATAAAATTCAATGAAAATTTAAAATTAATTTTCGTGTTCTAACTGAAATCGAAAAACACCTTAAATCTTACAACACAAAATCAATTTAAACATTATAAGAAATATAAAAATTGTAAAAATTATGCAAAACAGATAAAAGACAATAGCTGTCATAAAATAATTTCAACTTTATGAATTAAAATAATAGATTAACTGTCTTTAGTCCAACCAAAGTTACTTTGAAGTTGTGTATTAATATAAGTAGAGCGAGTATATCAAAAAGTTGTCTCCTTCATTGATGCTTATCATATATTGACTTTTATAGCCTTGTTTTTTTTTATGATTATTTGTTATCTTTTATTATATCAAGTATATGACCAAGTTATTGATAATTGATATATATATATATATATATATATATATATATATATATATATATATATTATAACAGAGTAATTGATTTTTAATTATATATAATTTATTTATTGGGCTGGAGTAGATACATATATGTCCCGTGCTTAGAATCCAACAATAACATGCAGATAATTATGTAATCAATATACCAGGGGATGGAAGAGTTTCAAATTGTTTGTTGTGATACATTGATAATTTATATTTGTTGAGATAAAAATATTAATTTCTTTAATATGAACTTACTTGAAAAATGGAGACTTCGATGATCATAACTGACTCTAGAAACATATACTAGATTTAAAATATGAAAGCTGAATAATAATATAGAAAATAAGAAAGAATTATCCAAGACTATCTATGAAATTTTTTTAATAAAGATGCTAAAGTTGGAGATTTAGGAAACTAGAAATTAAATAGGTGCAAATGGAAGTTTAATTGAAGAAGAGCTTGGCTTGACTGGGAAGAAACTTAGGTTAGTGCACTATGGCCTGATTTGGACATTACTTTTATAAGCAGAGATAAAGAAGATGAGTGAGTATGAAAAGGAGGATCAACTTACGGTTATTATGTTAGTCAGGTATATGATAGACTACAAGGTATAATCATTGAGAGGAAAAATGAAATGTTCCCTGAATTATGAAAGATGTAGGTTCTACCATGAACCCACCATTTTGTTTGGAGTTTGGAGAGTGTTCATTAAGAAAATAGCTACAAAGAATAAATTGCTGAGAAGAGAAATTTTCGTATTTGACAATTTATGTATTATGTGTGGAGAGAAAGATGAATTAGTGAATCATTTCTTTTTTTAGGTGTAGAGTAACTTGGTAGGTTTGGAACCTAAGCAACACATGATTTAGACTAAGTATAATGCATTATTTTGAAGGTAGATAAACATTTTCAACAATTCTATGTAATGGAATTGTCTAAAAAACAAAATACTATGAGGAGAATCATGTGGATAGCTTGTGATATGGTCTATTTGGAATTAAATAAATAATATTCTGTTTAAAGGCAATGTGGCTGATGCAGTTGAAATTTGTATAGTTGTACAAATTAAGGCCTAGGATTGGGTTACTAATAAATACTCAAAATTGAAATTTTCACAATACTCTGACTAGTGTTTGAATCCAAAGACTGTGAAACAATGTGAGGTATCTCCTTATTCAACTGAACTAATAATTCACTACATAAGCAGTAGCTTTGTGTTTTGTTTTCGCAGAGAACCATTCAAGTTGACAATGTGATTATTCAAGTCATGTGATTGGTTGTGATAACATTCTGGCGCAATCAAAGCTTTGTTAGAGAGAAAGTTGGCTTACTATTTGTTATAGGGGTTATGGGTTATGTACTAATATTTCTTCTTCTAGGATGGTGCATATCACGCATAGGTCCTCTTTTTGATGTAGTGTTCATTCTTCTTGGAAGACGTATTACTTCATGACAAATACGCCGTAAAAGTATGCTAGAAAATTGGAGTTATCATTGACTGGTATGTTGTACTGTAGGATAAAGTTGAAAAGGTTGTAATGAAAGTGAAACAAGATTCACAGACAATAACTTTCACATACGATTTTAATATTTTGATAAATGAACCTCATGATATAGATGATAACATGAGAAATAATCAAATTATAGAGACAGTATAATTTCTTTTTGTGTTTTTAGTGAGTTTAAGATGAGAGAGTAAAAATATATTTAAGATCTTTATTATATAAATTCTTTTATGATAAGAAAAAGTTTAGAACATATCAAACCTTATTGATATTACGTGTGTCATCTTTTCGAGAAGAAATAATAAGGTGATGAATGTCTTTTAAGTATAAGTTTTGTAGATCTTGGTAAATTTTGTCAATATTTCTGTTTGAATATGATTATTTTCAATATTATTGTTTAAAATGTGATGCTTTCAAGATATGATTATTAAATTTTAATATTACATTTCTCAATTTTTTTTTTACTTCCGTCCACATCTATCGATGTAATTTAACAATTGTTTTATTTTATTTTTATAAGTCAAATAATATTTTACAATATAAATACCTTTTTTTTCTGTTAATTTAGGTCGATCAATTCCAAATATCGATAATTGTTTGGAAAATATTTGGAAAATATTTGTAAAATCTGTAGGTTAGATCGGTGAATGTTGTTTCTTTTGATTCTGTGTTTCGAATTAACATTGTGCAAGTAATGGATTCTTCGAGTGCTTGATTTTGTTATTTGTGGATATTTGGATTTAGATTAATTACGTAAGGATTCTTAGAATTAACGTGTGTTAAAAAACGTTCACTATTTAAATCGCTTATCTTAATCGATTTAAAAGATATCTTTTTAAAACTAATTTACATTTTAAAAATCATTTTTTATTAGCACCAAGTAAAAAAATGAGAACATTTTACGTTCATGACATAAAACCCGTTTTAAAAAATAACTTCATAAATCGGTGAGTATCTTATCTTTGATAACGTTACTTCTAAAATCAATTTAAAAACTAAAGTACTGCTCATTTTTATCTTTTTTCTATAAGTTTATACAGAAAACGTATTTTTTAATCTATTTCACTAACAAGTTAACGAATTTTTAACTTACATATGTTACTAATTCTTGTAATATACTGATTTTATAGTTTGTTCTCTATTTTTTTTATAGTTTCTTTATTTTTTAAATATAAAATTTTTATATTTTAGTTATTTACGCTGTTAAACTTTTTTTTTTTTTTATGTCGGTAGCAGATTGTTATGCTAACCATTTGAGCCCACACAGTTTCTTGAGTATTCATATTATCTTTAGATTCTGTATTTATTTATTTGTTATAAATATTAAATAAACTTTACAGAATAAATAATAAAAAAATTTAAGCATGATATTATGATATTAAAACTTATTATAAAAGAGAATCCACACCTTCACGGGTCACAGCAGCTTAAATTATAAAGTTAGTTAGCCGTTAGTTTCCTCCTTATGTGGTGAGAGCTTCTCGTACATTTAATACATCTGTTCAAAGTATTTTAGGGCGGTCCTTCATGTCGATTTAATCATTATATGTGGATTTTTCTTATATTAAGTTTGGCGCGGATTTTAATATCTAACGTATTCTTAAAGCAGTGTGAAATAAAATATTCTGAACATGTTTCTAACATATTCTTTTTTTAGAGCAACCTCTAACATATTCTATTTATCAGTAGAAATTAATTAGAGGTAAAAAAGGATGTACTCTTAATAAATTCTTTTCATATTTTTGTAATTTTTAATAAATTTCATTTAGAGTGCATTTGTTTCCAATAACAAAAACATATCTAGCCACAAAATACAAAGAAAGTTCAAAAATAGATATGTGATTTTATGAAAAAAAAGAGAGATTTTTTTTTTTTTAACTTTCCTCGTGAAAGCAAAGATTTTCAAGAAAAGTCTATTTTTAATTAAAAAATAATTTAAATATTATAATTTAATTATAGATAAATATAATAAAAATATTTATTTTATTTTAAAATAATAAATAATTAAAAATATATAATAATTAAATTTATAATAAAATAAAACTTTTAAAATAATTAATAAAATACATTTTATAAATAATTATAATAATATATTATATACGTATAATCGATTACATTTTAAGATTATATATGTATATATATATATATATTATATAAAATTATTAATGATAATATAAATATAATTATAGTTTAATAAAAATAAAAATAAATATTTAAAATTAATTATATGATAATAATTATTTTATTATTAAAAAATAATAATAATTTTAAAATTTAATATCAAAATTGTTTTAAAAATTTTAATTTTATATTAAAAAAATTAATTTTTTAATTAATAAATTAATATATTTTATAATAAATTAAATTTATTTCAAAGATAATTACTAATGTAATAATCTTTTATATATTTTTAAAAAAGATTATTAATTACATCAAACTAATTAATTACATTTTATTTTTAATTATAAAAATAAATTTATAATATTATATATTAAAATATTATTATATTTATCATATCATTCATAAATTTTTATAGATTTTCTATTCAAATCTTATTATTTCTTTCTTAATTCAAATAATCAAACTTTTCACATATTCCTCTCAAATCATCTTAAATTTAGTCTTTGAAATTCATTTCCCCAATCTAGACAAATGCTTAATATTAAAAAAAACTTATATGAAAAAATATAACGCAACTCAAGGTATTAAATTCATCAAATTTATGTTATATTTTTTAAATGGAACCTCTCTATTCTATTCACATACAATTGACGAAGCTTATCTCCACTCATAGTTCTGTTCTGAAGTACTTAAGGTAGTCCTCTAATTTTGGTTTCATACATTTTCTTAATTTTTGCTTATGCTACAGCCTCTGCAACTGATGCAGTTACATGATAGCATGATTAATCATATCTAGTGTTAACTATCCTAGATTAAGGTTAAACTAAAACTCGTTCCTGAAAATGAATTCAATTTTACAATCGAGTAATATACAACATCCTCTTAGTGTGTGCGTTATTTTGCATCAAATTCTGTGGCTAAGTGCTCCATGACTTTGTTGTCTCTCCCTCCATAAAAATAATTAACGAAGACTTTTGTGGTTGACTCCACAATCAAATCAGACTCAACTTTGAGTTTAACGCGTGATGTGAAAAAAAAGGAAAGTCTTTCAACGTAGACTTTAATTAGGATACAAAATTTATATATATAGGTCCACTATTTGTGAACGTGACCAATCTGAGACATATTAGCAGCTCTTACTAGGTCAAAGAACTTTTCCTGTATATATTTTCTCTGGAAGCAATCTTATTCAAAACAATAGAAAACCTATCCCCATGCACTACCATCTACTATACTCTAGAAAACTATGACCCTTCCCAGGGAATAGAGAAATAAAAGTTGTAGGAAACCTTTCCACCTTTTTCTTCGTTTGGTTTTCTGAAGGTCTAATTTGAAATGGGAAATGAAAATGTTGAAATCAGACACCCGCTATATTTCATAATCCCGCCATAAATAATGGGGAAGAAAGGGAGATATAGGTTTTACTCCACAACAGTAATCCTTCACCGCCATATGTAATTTTCAAGAAAATGTAACGCGCTATGACCGTTTCTGTCGAACTTCTGTTAAAAGAAATGAACAACCAAAAAATCTTGTTCGGCATATTAATGAGCATTCGACATCTGTAATCTTGTCATCATATCAGTGGAATGAAGCCGACTGCATGCATGTTTCGTTCTCAATAGAGCTGCAGTTCAACTGGCTTAAGGGTATCTGAATAACGTTTTTGCGTTCTTAATAATACGTGTGTATTCATTTCCATATTATAATAGTCCTGCTTCATTTTTAATTTTATCTGTTACATCATTGAAAAATGGTAAATGTTTTTACCAGTTACACCATTGGAAAGTGAATGTTTTATCAGGATTATAAATCTTTTCGAGATGATTTCAATCAGCTTGACTTGTGCATGATTCAAACTTACCTACAAAAGATATTCTAACCATTAAATAAATAGTTGATTAAATAATTAAATAAATATAGGATAAATTAGTGATATGTAATTAAGTGAAATGTCAAGTAAAAATACTCTTGATATCCACTTTTATAATAAATAGTTTCAATGCTAAACCTTAAATATCCTAAACCCTAAATAGTTTCAATACTAAAGAACATGTATCTAGAAAATAACCTCAGGTTATTTGTTTGAGGTCAAACATACAAGTCATGAGTTCTCATAACATTTTCAAATGTTCACATTATTAAGTTTAGTCTTCCTAAAAATTCCAAAGATTAAACTAGTCAATAATATAAAAACTAGACTTTTCTTTTGTATAATAAAAACTAGAATTGACAAGATTTATCTAACTAAATAATACTTAGTATTTATTTTTAAGTTATTTATATTGTCGTATATATATATATTTATTTTTTCCCTAATGTCATAACATTATTACTTGTTAACATATTTAAAATTTATAGCTACGTATTATCCCATGACAACTTGTTCTTTATACATACCAACTTTATGAAGCTTATATAACCCTACATTAAGCACATTATTATACTGTTTCATATAATCAAGAGAACTCGCATACTAATCTTAAAAAAATTGACAAACTCTTATGTAATTTAGCAAAGAAGCAGTGCCGTGGACGGACTTTAATCATATATTACAAACAAATAAAATCAAACTCAGAATTTTTGTGATAATGTTACTGCAAAACAACCATGTGATAAGACATCTTGAGCGAAAAACAAATAAATTTAACGATGCTTCACTTTTGCATACTTAATTTATTAAGCCCTCGTTGTAACTGTTGTACAGACCATAAAATTAAGATGATATTAAATTTAAAATTTGATTACAAAGTAAGAAATTTTAAATAAATCTTCGTCCAAACCAAGATCGAACATATATCAGTTTTAATCTTAGAAAATATGTATATTAAGTAAATTAGTGAAATCCATGAACTCATTACAAATTACATTCAGAAGGAAGTTAATTAAACTTCTGCATATTAAATATCCTATTAACAGTGTGGACCAATTGACGAAGCTTTGTATAGAGGTTGAACTTAACAGTGTGGACCAATTGACGAAGCTTTGTATAGAGGTTGAACTTAACAGTGTGGACTAATTGACGAAGCTTTGTATAAAGGTCAGAAGCACCTCTGAAGTACATTCTATTAATTATTTTTTCAGATAAAAAGAAATATATCCTACTGCCAGTAATTAATTTTCTTTGTTTTTCTTTTTCTGTATACTGGGATAGCTTCTGTTATGCATGCACTTTTTCTCTTTTCTCGTTATAAATGTCAATTAACATTTAAGGTGGCAATAGATTATTCGTCCAATACTAAGATAGCTTCTTGTTTTTCTACCTGTAATCCATGTTTTGGTCTAACCAGAGACAAAATCAAAACAAACTAAATTCCATTCAGATTCGGCACGACCAGGTCCTTCAATTCAGGTTGCAATCTTGGGCATTTTGGCTTCGTTTAGTGCTCATGATCCAAATTTCCTTAACCTATATTATTGTAAAAGTAAATTATTAAAATAGTCTTTAAAATTGTATAAATTGAACGTTTTAGCCTTTAACACTTTAAAAACCTTTTGTTAATTGTATTTTAATTGCTTAAAAGTGTTTTAGTTTCTCTAATTTTTTTCGCTATCATTAAAAATAAACTTAATAACGCTGTGTATACTCCTTCAAAAAAAGTTTCTAGAGTTACGTTGTAACTAAAACGTTTTTGCCTAACATCACTAGCTCTAGATGATTTTGAAAGTTTGAATTTTTCTGCCATATATTTGAAAATGCAGCTAACAACCCTTATCAGCACTACCCATAGAAATATATTTTTCTTTCTAGAAATTGAACGTTGTTTTTTCATAAGTAATAAGATGAAACTTTCATAATAAAGAAGAAATTTAGCACTGATGAGGAATAATTAAATATTCTAATACTTACGTCAATCAGTAATCAAGAGAGTAATTAAGGAATAACTCCAATTATTGAGATTGAGTTTCAATGAGTTACTCTATTGTGAATGTGTTTTTATATAAGTTTTGATAGTTTTATATATCAAATTAGTGATATGATTATACTAAGACTTATGAAATTATTGTAACATCGATATCATGGTGGAGATTTAATAAAAACAAATGTTAATTAATGAGACTTTATTCACTATAGGAAAAAAGTTATTTAGAAACAAATTTTTAGTTACCAAATAAAATGATTTCTATTTGTAACTCTCTATATCATCTGCATCTACATCGATTCTAGAACCGATGTAGTATGTTCTCCAGAATCGATGAAAAAAAGTTTTTTCTATTAGTGAAAAGACTTTCTAACATGCAAATTAATAAAAAAAATCAAATAATAATAAATAATATAATAGGTATATCTAAAATATTAAAATTAATAAAATATTTTATTTACATGGTTTTTAACACAATTCGCCTAACCCTAACTATTGTTGTTGGGTTTTCATCATAACAGAAAATATTTGTCTCCATCTGAGTCCATCTCAAACTTGACTCTGATACTACTATTGAAATTTTTTCTAGGGTACACTAGGAAGATTTGTCATGAATTAGTTATAAGTTGTATGTGTCACCACCTTTAATCCAAATTTTTAAAATTGTATATTTTTAATTTTTTTTTATATATCACTTAACTTTCTCATTTTTATTCAATAAAATACTTTTAATTCATATTTAAATTCTTAACATCATTTATATCATTTTATTGTCTACTAAAAAGCTAGTAAATTTGACGAGTTGGTTTATAACTACTATTATAACTTTAATTCTTTTATTTTAATTAACTTATTATTTAAGAAATATTAAAAACATGTAAAATTAATAAAATCTATATTTTTACATAACGTTTTCACAAGAATATAAAATCATAATTTTAAATGAAAATATATGAGAACGCATGTTTATGGTGTTTCCCTTGTATAATGTTCGGATGCAAGGAATTGAACCCCTAGACGCGTGGAAATTGGGCCATTACATGCTGGTTTGGGTTCCTGTGAAGTCTAAGAATAGTTTACGTATGTTTGGGGCATATAGTTTCAATTTTTGTATCATTATTACGGTTAACTAGATACAATCTCAGTAAAACAGTTACAAGTTAACCAAGAAGAAATCACTTCAAACTTATAACAAATTTAAAAAATATCATGATAAAATTTTGTTATTAGATGAAATCAAAATATTTTATTATCTCAGGAAGGTCATACGTGTTACTTACAATCTCCACAGAACTGAAAATTTACCTCAGTTTTTCTTTTAAGTTCTATTTGCTTAAGATAGAGTTTATTTAATGCAAAAAATAACACTAAAAAATATATTCAATATTTATTTTTATAACTTTCATTATTTTATTCTTCTATTTTAATGAATTTATAATTTAATAAATATTTCTAGAAATATGAAGAGTTAAAGACAAAACCCATCGATAATTTATTTGTGACTAAATTTTTTTGTGGAGTTTTTTTTTTAAATAATTGTAACTTCAATAGGTAAATTTAATTTTGTATATAAAAAAAATATGCCATATAAACTTTTGAAAATTAAAATAATATTATAAAAACTAAAACAAATGTTTTTACAATACACTTAATATCCATTCAAAAATAAAAATCAAACTAGTAATAGAAATTGACTTGATTGGACTCGACTTTACCTAGGTCTAGCCAACTTGATTGAACGTCGGTCCATCCCGACTCGAATCGACACAGACTCACATCAACTCGGCTTAACCTAATGTAGAATTTACCCAACTCAGTTTGACATGACCCTAATCCAATATAAGTCCAATGTCTTGGCTGAACTCGAGTCAAACTCTACTTGGACAGAGCTAACTTGGTCTATCTTGATCTAACTTGGGCTAAACTAGACCTAACCTGCCTTGACATGGGCCTAGACCAACTTAGTTGAATGAGGTTCTGTCCCTGACTTGGCTTGAACTGTGTTAGTTGAATGGATCACTTGATATAATAGTTTCTTTCTTCATGAGTCTCTTTTTTCTCTTTTACTTTTCTTCTCTAAGACTCTATATATGACAACTTTAGCTTTGATGTAATCTTCTCATCTTTATCATATAATTGAGTTTTTTTGAATTCTTTCTTTATATGTCATCAATTTGAATATTGAGCTCTATTATCTTTGCATATGATTTCCATATCATGTACAATTTGTTATCTTTAGTTACTCTCTCTGAAAATATTTCGTGTAATTCATTCATTGTATCTTTGTTTTTTGTCTGATTGTTGCTTTATCGAGAAACTTGATATATTTTTCCGTGCATGTTTTTTTGCTTGTTTTGTATTCTAGATAATGTATATCATATTTCCATATATCTAATGCATACACTTCTTTAACTTTGTTGATGCTTGAATATGAATTACTTTAGTGTATCTTGTTTGTCTTATAGTGCTTCAATCCCTTTTAGAAATAATTTGATTTTGATTGACAATATGCAATTTTTATTTAAGTACTTCAGTCAATCACATAATCACTTAGCTAATTTTGAAATATAATATTTTGAATTATAAAATTTTTTATTCCAGATATTAATGTAATTTCGAAACATTGAATTATCGAAGCTTGGGTCGTGTAGAGTCAGGTTCACGTAGACACCAGTAAATTTATGTCCACATTATGATCAATAGAGTTGGGCCCACACTAGACTGAGTCTAGTCAGACTCAGCTTAAGCCAATTCTAGTCTGGCACCTCAAGCACAGTAGAGTTGGATTACCTCAAGCCGAGTCAGGTCATGCCTACCTCAAACCGAGTTGGGTGGTGCTCACCTCGGGGTGAGTTAGGTCACACCCACCACAAGCCATCTTAGGTCGGACTCACCTCAGGTCGAGTCGAATCGAGTCCACATCGGGTTGAGTCAATCGAACCCACCTCAGGTTGAGTCATACCCACATTGGGCCAAGTTATCTCAAGTCAACATTGAGTCGAGTCGTGATACATCAGGTCAGGTCGAATCGAGTAACGTTAGTTTGAGTTGAGTCAAGCTTCCTTTAAGTCGAGTTGGGTCATACCCACTTCAAACCAAGTTCAAATTAGGCCATATTAAATTTAGACTGAGATAGGGTCAATTAAGGTCGAACCCATATTACACAATGTCGGGTTGGGTGGATCCCAAGTTAAGCTAGGTTATTGGTCTGAATCCTAACTTTCCATTTAAGTTAAAAATAGTAAAATTTATTAAGAATCAATTTATAACTAATTTAAAGTATTAAGAAATAATTTGTAATTTATAATATTTTAACAACTTGTATAATCTTCAAACATATTTAAGATTGATTGAAGTTTTATAATGAATCAAATACATTTTGATTCTGAACCTAATTCATTTTATATGGAGGCTTTTAAAACTTTTTGAATCAATGAGTCAATAAATGAAAACTTATTTTAAAAATGAGTTAGAATTGATTGATATGTAATTGTCAAATTGACACATGTTGTTTCTATTGATGAGAATAGGTTATATTTTATTAATGTTGGAAATAAAAATACAAATGGACATGTGTATGAATTTGTCACAATAAGCAAAAAGTTCAATAGTACAGATGTCTTACACTTCTAGATCAAGTGTCTAATGGCAAGCCTTAATCTAGTGATTACTAGTACAAATGATGGATCAAACGATCATTAATTGAATACTTATTTATATCAATATTTTGGATATTTAATATTTTCTTATGACTATTTTAGTTGTTTGCATTATCGTACTTTTTGTTGGATGGTGACTTGTGCTTTTAATTTTTTATGTTTCTTCTAACTTTTATTAAATTATTATACGTTGTTACTACTATTGTAGTGATTAGAAGTTTTAATATTTATAATTATCAAGCAGGTTAAAATATTTTAAATAATAAAAAAACAATATAACATTGTTGTTTTGACATCAGTGACAAAATTTTTCAACGGTCCATGGGGACCATTGCCCGGTGACTTTATTAGTTACCAAAATTTCCAGTCGTTGAATTTATCGAGGATGGAAACATGATAACAACAAAAAAAATTTAGTGCTAAGTGGAGACTTCAGTGGTCAACATATTATACATTTATTAATAATTGTAATATAAATAAATGTTTTAAAATAATTTTTTTGACGACTAAGTCTGATTCACTATCCATCACTTAATTGGTCGTCGTAATTTTAGCTTGATCAAAATGTTAGTAACTAGTTTGGAAGCTATTTGGCCACCGAATATATGGTAGCTATTTAGTGAACAAATTTAAAATTGGTTGTTACACAATTTGTCAGGAGAGTTTTTACTATATATAATATGAAAGAGGTCATTATTTCAATAATGGAATAACGACTGAATTTTATTATTTAGTTTCAGAAACATTCAGTTTTTAAATAAACGTTTTATTTAATAAAAAAATACACTCACTAAAAAAAATTGGTGATTTGATGAAAGAACGTAATTAAACCAATTATTTATAAGAATTTTGACCATGACTTCGTACATTTCTTAAATATTTCTTCTCTCTATAATCCATGGCATTTATTTTATCCCCTATTTGATATGTTATACGGCTAATTGAAAATTACAACATGCACATACCTAACTTTTTGAGAAATTACATGTCAAAATATTCTCAAAGATCTAACTGCAACCTCTAGTAGTTTTCCTTCACCAAAACTGCAATGTCTTTGTTTTCAACATCTTAGACATTCTCTTTTATATGAAAAAACTATAATGCACACGGTCGTCTAATTTCTAAATCATCATTTCTCCAATTTTAATGTAATTTTTCATAATAATGTCTAAAATGAGTAGAAAAAAAAATTATTTACTAAAATAGGTAAATTCTGTCAGCTAAATAAGATTTCATATTAAGAATTTCTTAAATGAAAACATCATTTCAGGTTGATAAACTACAAGTGACATGCTGACTATTTCAATTAAAGACATTAATTAAAATCTTATTTTTTACTAAACTCATTTATGTGCAATCATTTTTTAATTATTTGACACTATATTTGTTAATTTTAATAATTAAAAAAATAATAATTAACAAAATCAGAACACTCAAGACACTCAAATTTATTTTAATTTAAAAAATAATATAATGATAATAAGAATAAGAATAATTTAAATTAAATTCATATAAATTTAATTTAAATAATAATAATTAGAAGAATACTTTTAATTTAAAACAAAATAATATAATGATATCAATAATAATAATTTTAATTAAATTCATATTAATTTAATTTAAATAATAATAATAAAATAATTTTAATTAAATTCATAAAAATTTAATTTAAATGATAATAATAATTTTCAAAACAACAATTATAATTAAATTCATACAAATTGAACTAAATTAATAATAATAATAATAATAATAATAATAATAATAATTTTAAAATAATAACAATGGTAATAATAATTTAATGATTATTTTTGAGAAATAATAATAATAATCTAATAAATTTAATTAAAATAATAACAATAATAATAACGATAATAATAATAATAATAATAATAATAATAAAATAATAGGGATAATAATAATAATATATCTTTTGTAAATAAATAAAATAATATTTAATAATATAATATTACCAGTGAAATTAAGTGAATCAAGTTACAGTTGTCTATTATCATTAACTCGTTTTACTGAAGAGGCAATGAATAGATACTCTAAGTATGAACTATTTATCAAATTATAATAAACCATGATCATCAATTTATAAATAGTTGATATTATATTATTAAATATTATTTTCTTTATTTATAAATGTTATTATATTATAATTATAATAATCATTATTATTGTTATTATTTTAATTATATTTGTTAGAATATTATTACTATTTATTATTATTATTTCTTCAAAAATAATCATTAAATTATTCTTATTATTTAAATTAAATTCATATGAATTTAATTAAAATTCTTATTCTTATTTATATTATTATCATCATATTATTTTTTTAAAATTAAAATAATTTTGTTTGTCTTAATTAATTATTATTTTTAATTATTAAACTTAACAAATATAGTGTCAAATAATTAAAAAATAATTGCACACAAATGAGTTTAGTAAGAAATAAGATTTTAATTAATGTCTTTAATTAAATCGTTAGTATGTCACTTATATTTGATCAACCTGAAATCATATCTCAATTCAAAGAATTTTTAATGTGAAATTCTATCTAACTGACAGAATTTATCCATTTTAATAAATAATTTTTTTTCAACCCATTTTAAACATTATTATAAAAAAGTACACAAGAATGAAAAAAAATCTTCATATCTTCTGACTGGATATCAACTCAACCGTCTGTCTAGGTGGCCACAATATGTATATAAAAAAATCATCGCAATAACCACGTGTTACTCCATTTAGATTCAAACTATATATTAAGTTCTTTAATTCTGTCTTAGTAAGTATTAGTAAACATTTTCCTTCCTTAATCTTTTGTGGAAATTACTCAAACAATACACCACTTTAAGTTGTTCTGTGATTGCGTCATAAGGTCAACCAATCAGGTGCGTGATTACACGTTATGCAGGAAAGTCAAAGTAGTCAAATAAAAGTGCCCTGTGGAGTGCTGCAAATCAGGTTTGATATTTCTGAAAAAATGGCCTATGTAGGCGTCCTGCAGCAGAGGGTGCAAAAAACTGTGATGACATACTGTGTGCTTCCCCACGAACTGAGAAAAAAAAAAAAAAAAAAACCCTTGGATAGGCAACATCCTCCAATCTGATGTATTGATTCTCTTCTTTTGTGTCCCACTCGAGAGAGCAATGAAACAAGGTCTTGGACTTCTTCAATTACCGTTGAACCACATACATTCTACAGCATTTACATTACTATCACGTTCCCTCATTAGCTGGAAAACCTCCCTTTATGTTTATGGTACTGCTGTCCATTTTAAGAGATCCAACCTGCACACAAAAGGACACCTTAACTTTCCCTTATACTTTTAAGAGTTAAAATAATCAGACTCTCGCACTAACAAATATATGAACGGGCTCACATATTTTCATTCCGTCACCTCAAATGCTAATTATTTGACAACTATACCTGATTAAAAAAAGGATTTTTTTTTGTTTTAGGGTTCTTGAAGATGAAAAGAAGATTGGTAGGCTGAGTGGGTGTAATCATGTGTGTTGGAGCCGTGGTGGTTTGGAGACTCATATTAGAGGGATGTTTTGGAGGAGTGGTTGGTCGGTGGGTGTCGGTTATTGAGTGAAATGGTAAAGTAAGATAGTATGTGGACGATTTCTATTTTGGATAATGGTGTGTGATGCCTTTTTTCACAGTTTTCGTTTGTCGTAAGAAATTTTTTTGCTTGTTTTCTTTTTTGTTTCCGTCCAAACCTGTTCTTCGTTTTCGCTCACCAAACCCACCTTGAACATAAAAAAACCCTAAATCTTTCTTTTTCTTTAACCATTTTGATACTCCAACTTCCTTATCAGATCTTATTCCTTTTAGGATTCCTCCAAAATCCAGCTATTTCACTCTCTCGAACTGTTCTTTGCATCGTCTCATGTTGCTCACTCAAACACTCTCTCTTTTCGTAAACGCTAATCTCTAAATATTTTTTTTTCAAATTACATTTCATTCTGAAAAAAAATACGAAAAGACAACATTGTCTTTAGTCACAAGTAATTTTGTCTCGATTGTCAAGTCGGCCTAATTTTTCCATAATTGTCAAGAGTTTTTTTTTTTTTTTTATAAAATAATAAGTGTTCTATATTTTTATTTTATATTTTTATCTAAACAATAATATATTGACACCTAACAAATTTTTACAATAACTTCACAATTATTATTTTACCTTTCATTTTTTCTTTTTTTTTCATAAATACAATATTTTATTTCTATAATAACTATAATACATCTAAAAATAAGTTATAATATGACTGTTACAGTTATAAAAAAATTATTTTCCTTCTTATCTTATCCTAACATTACTAATAAACATGGATTTGATACATGTAATTGGACAAATAAATAAGTATTGAAGTTTTATTAAGATTCATCTTACAAAATTATTTTATAATTAAATTTTAAGTTGTATTTATTATAATAACAATTTATCTTCAATTCCTAATAACAATTTTAACAATTTATCTTCAATTCCTAATAACAATTTTAAGGTATGTGAAGAGAGAGGAAGATGATTACATATTCCGAGAATGCTTAATATATATGAAAAAATAAAATTGAAAAAGAGATTTCATATAATTAATGAGTAAAATAAAAATATGAAAAATTACCATTTTTATAAAGACTAAAATTAAATTTGAAATTTTTTAGGATTAAATATGTTTAAAACTACAAAGTAACAGCTAAACACATGACACAATTGTTAATATGACATAGACACAACATGTTGGAATGTATGTAAACTTACTAAATCCTGTGTTATTTTTCTGTGTGTCTATATATGTGTACATATACATATACGTGTATATACACAAATAGACTTAATTAGAAGAGTGAATGAATACATGCATACAGCCAAATGACAGCAGTCACCAGTTATTTGGGAAAAGTAAATGAAGATGTGACGTTAAGGTCTTCATGAAATTGAAAACTAGCTTTGCTAGCTGCGGTTATCCAGTGTTTCGTGCGCATCAGCTACAGCATCCAACTGATCTTTTTATACAAACAACACAAAAATTCACATTTTTGTGTTAGTGAGTTGTCAAGTGAACTTGTCTCCACTTGTCGTTATCATGTTCTGTTTACTATATAATTTTTAATTGTCCAAAACCTTAACCAATGGAGCCCAGCTATGAGCCACCGTTTTAAAGTACGAACAAAACTAAACACCATTACTCACTCAGTTAGTCCGCGAAATTCCCACGCTTTCACTTTTGTATACTACAATTGTCTCGTGCTACTCCAGAATCCCAACCCCTTCCTTTCTTCATGTATTTAAACAAAGCTAGAATAGAAACAAGGTAGTCTCATGCATGCATCTTAAATCACATAATGCCACCAAACTGTCTTATATGCACCTCACATATGAATATGATTCTATATATAAATAGGCCAATGATAGTTGACCCAATAAATCTCTCTCACAAATATACCTACCCCGCTTCTTTTGCCTAGTGTGCATCCTATTCCTCTCATTACCCCACGTGCCAAAACCCTTGCTTTCATTTTGTTATGGCTTCATCGTCATCTTCATCAAAGAGACATCCACTGTACCATGGAATCCGCTGCCGCGGAGGAAAATGGGTCACTGAAATCCGTGAGCCACGTAAGACCAACCGCATATGGTTGGGCACGTTCCTCACACCGGAGATGGCCGCCGCCGCCTACGACGTGGCTGCGTTGGCCCTGAAAGGCGGCGAAGCGGTTCTCAACTTCCCGGACTCAATTGGGAAGTATCCAGTTCCCGCGTCCAAATCCCCTGCGGACATCCGCACCGCAGCCATTGCTGCAGCAGAACTCATGAAGCCTGAAGCCAGCCACAACAACGTTAATGCAGTAACTCAGTCTGATAACACAGAAGGTGATGGTTACTATAATGTTGGTGCTCCTGCGTATGAAACTGAGTTTGTGGACGAGGAAGCCATATTCTCCATGCCGAGTTTGTTGGTGGACATGGCTGAGGGAATGCTGCTAACCCCTCCCAGAATGAGCTCACCCTCTGATTATTACTCCACCGAAAATTCTGCTGGAGAAAATCTGTGGAACTTTTGATCCATCTATACATTAAGTAACTAATTAAATAATATAAAATGGAATAGAAGTTGGAAAGTTAATGTAAATTAATTAAGCTGGGAAGAATCACAGGAATAAGTGGGGTATTGAGGGCTACTTTGTTCTGAGACCGTGTGTTTTAGTAGTTCTACTATAATATTTGTGTGTGTATTTCCATGGTTGTGACGGATTCGTATCGGAAGTTTCTTTTATGTTTTGTTATATGATGGGAGACATTTGTATCAAACTTTTTCTTTTATCTTTTTGCCTCTTTTTTAAATAAGTACAGGCATGATTTTTGTTTGCGTTGTTGAAGAGTACTAAAACTGGAAAAAAGATGGGACATAAAGTACCAGGTTGAGACATGAATAAGAAGATGTCTCCATTGCGACGCTAAAGTTTGGAAACGCGTCGCGAGGGCAATAGCAGTAAATGCCGACTCCGTACTAAGCAAAAATTTATTTTATTTTCACACTGTATCATTTCAAGCACTCTTCTTTTTTATAAGATATTTTAGTTTGACATTTTTATATTTTATTTGATACTGTTTTTTATTAATAAAATATTATATATTAATAAAATAATAATATATTTTAGTATTAAATGATGGTGAAATGTGAACAGTATCCTTTTTATAATAAAGCCAGAAAGTACTGTTTTGGTCTAATGTATAGAGTTGAAAGAAGAAAGGTATAGGAAGAAAAAGAAATAGATAAAGGAAACAGGAGTACTAAATATGATGTGTACTGTGATGAAAAATTTATTAAAACGAAACAAGTATTAGGCATATTTTGTGTTGAAAAATAATATTTTGGAAATTCTACTAATCAATTGACAATTCAATCTTAAAAATAATAATAATATTATTATTATAAAAACAAAATTTTATATGTATGAAAGAAAAAATAATAAAAGCTTACATAATAATTGTAAATAAATATAAAAAATTATTAATTATCAAAATATCATAACCCTTCTCGATTTTATCCTTTAACTTGGTTAGTTCTATCCTTTAAGTAGGTCAATATTGTGTATTACCGACATTCCGTTATTCAATGGGAAAATGGGAAAATGCACTCTTACTTTAGGTACGAACTTTGTTACTAATTTTGAAAAATCTCTCTAATTTTTATTTTATTTTAGTGAAATGTCCCGTTTCTTAATTACATGTAAATAATAGGAAAAATACATTGCTTACTGATGTATTTTCTCTGGAACAGGCATGGTGTAAGTTGCAAATTTTTAATTTATTCAACTATATCGTATTATAAGGTTTTATTCGTGTGAATGAAAAAAAGAAACCTTCGTGTAGTTTCTGAATTCAACTCTAAAATGGTCAAAATGAAAAAAGAAGTCCAAATGAAGAAGAGTTTCTAAAAATAATAAATAAAGAATATAGCATCATTTCCAAGAACTTAGATTTTATTAAGAAAAATGTGTGAATGAAGGTGATTATGGTATTTGAAATCATGCGATGATGAATTATAATAAGAGAAGAGGGGTGGTCCCATTAGGAGATAATGATGATGATATGTTAGTTGGTTATTGATTAAACCTTTCCACTGTTTTGTTGTCTGAAATCATGGAGGTGGCCATACAAATACTTATTATATTGTATTTGATCATACCAGTGTATGATTTTGCTTATTCCACCAGAAGTTATCCACATACTATAAACAAATAATAAAAATAATTCTCTTACATAAAAGTTTAAATAATAAAATTAATAAAACCAGTGTTTCTTCTTTTATTATTAACTCATACACTGCATATAAGATGTTGAAGGATAAACCAAGTGAAAAATCACATAAGTTGACATGTGTACCTCAAGATATATAATTGCATTAAATATATATACAGACACACCACACACTCATTGTTTGTTCGATTCCTGTTTGTCAATTAATTATGTTAGTTACGTTTATATTGAGGTATAATGAAATAAACAAACCAAATGACATGAATATGACTATTACGTAATACAGTAAATAATATAACTATAAGCTAAAATTGAAAGAGTTAGAAACTAAATAATTCAGTATAATTGGTCAAATCATAATAAATGAATATCTACTTTATAGATTATATGAAGTTATTATGTATTGTCTTTTAACATAAATATACAATCATTTAAGTATGAAATACTTAGTTACACCATAACCACTTGGATGAAATATTTTGTTTAATTTTATAACAATTAAGGTAACATATTAGAATACTTTTATACTTCATAGTTTATTAATTTAACTTATTTAGAAATTAATTTTTATATGTTTTATTACAGTGGAGATTTTCACGTTATGAATCCTATTGATTATGTTTAAATTTGATTCAAAATACTTTTAAAGATCTAATGCAATTCTGAAGTAGTTATAAAATTGAACTAGTATTGAAAATATTATATATATAATAATAATTATGATTAATACAAAAATGTTTTCTAACAAAATAAGGTACTTTACGTCAATTTTTTAATGTAGAAAGATCTCAACAAAATATTAAATAATTGAAAAAAAAGCATCTAAATCCTAGTGAATTTGAATTAAACTTTTTTCTTTCACCAATTATATGGGGTGTTTCTACTAATGTATTTCTAATAAATTACTTTACCAGATTTTAATTAAATAAAACCCAATTATCAATAATTAACAACTTTTTTCATATTTAATTTATGCAACTCTCTTTCAAAAAGTAAATTTATTTCTTATATCATTTCATCCGTTTTTGTTAATTATCTTAAAACTTACTAAGGATATAAAATTGTAGAACCTAGAGATCAAATTTTTTACTTTAGAAAAAATTCTCTTTCATAAAACAATCTTTTTCTTAAAGAAAAAATACTTGTTATAGAGACTGAGTATCTTTATTTGTATAATTATGTATCCTATAACACTTCATACCCTTCTCTATTTCATTTATTTCTTAATAATGAATTGTAACTAAAGTTAAATCAATTATATCCTAATTAAGATTTATTCCACAATATTCAGAGGTCTAGCTCGTAGTCCAATAATTCTCTGGTCAAAATCTAAATTGAGTTTAAATGTCCGACGATCGAGAACAATCTTACCATCATATATATTTTTAGAAGAAATATATAAGGAAGTTTTAAGTTTTGAAAAAAAATTATTAACTTTAATTTATTAAATATTTTTTTGACAGGAATGATATATTTTTAAAATTAGGAAATGAGTCATTAAATATTAGTAAAACTAAATAATTTTTTATTAGCATAAAATAATTAAATAAATAGAAAACACAAAAGAATATTTCAATCCATATACATACTACAATCTTTGAGAAATCAAACAAATAAAAAAAATCTATTATATTTTCATATATACAACACCTCTATTTTCTAGATTTGTTCCTACAAAACATTAACTACATTCATACACCTTGTTCAAGAATATAAAATTGATAACATGCTTAGGTTAACAAATTTAACATAATAATACATAATCAAGACAATATAAGTAAGTTGGGTGGATACCTAGATTCTTTATATTGCAAACTAATACCCTTGTCCACCCTCTTCTTTTCAATTCTGATCATGATGTCATCTACACCATTAAAACTGCATATTCCCAAGCCCACTACCAAAAACTAACCCCACCTTCAAAGTTTCACCTACAAAGACTTCGTTTCTAGGCTATTAAGCTTGAGTTTGTAAGTCTAGAAATAACTCTGCTCCTATAGGATTTAACTCCTATGGTATTCTTATCCTTTTTACATACTCTATCATATTAGGACACACACTTGGATAATATACCAATCCGAAAAAGAAAATAATGTTCTACTGAATTTACAATGACCAAGCTCATGCTTTTAATTGTATCTTGGTCAAAATTTCATCAACACCTATTGTTTTAGTTTTAAAAATGATTTCATCCCTTTGGTACCTTATGCACCAAATCATAATTATATATCCAGATCCCTCTCTGAATCCTATTACCACACTCAAATTCAAGATTTATAAATTACTAAAAGTTTGACCTCAACTCATGATGTTGTATTGTACTCACGCCAAGCCACAAATAACACATACTCCACACTTAGATAACTAATTTACAAGTGAGAAATAAGTGATTTCATGATTCCCTCTGTACACCACATAGACTATTTTCTATCACCACCCCTTTTTACAAGATTATCTTTTGTTGATAATCTATCAAGTAACACTCGTTAGGCGAGATACAATGCAAATTGACTAAGCTTTTGTCTTTCATAGAATCTTAAACAAATCATACAACTTTCCCCACAACTACCTTCAAGTTTCATATAAGCTAATTTGATTATATAAACATATACCTCCTCATCATTCCACACTCAATCATCTCTTCTATCATTATAAATTTCTTTCCTATTAAGAACATGTAGAAACTCATTTCCTTGTAGTTTTTTCTACTCATACCACTCCCTTCTCTATTGCAATTTTCACTCTAACTTATCCCACACTCATGAATCTGCCTCCTTCATCGTTAAGATCTTTTTATTTGAATTTGTATAAACTTTAAGAAACTTAGGTGAAAAAAGTATTGATCCACACCATTTATCTTCACAAAAGTCTATCTATTCTCCATTTTCAAGTTTTAATTTTTGAATTAACATTTTTATCAAACCATTCTCCATTCCTCCCCTCCTCACACACCTATGTAAGATCTTACTTCCACCACAAATTACATCTACTGTCTTGTCTTAAATTTAAATTTCTCGAAGAATCATATTTTAATTATAAAACATCTTTCTAAACACCTTGCTTACTTATTATTCATAATCTCCCTTTCCACTTAACTAATAGAGAAATAGTAAATAACTTAATATCTTTCACCCCTTTAACCAATAGAGAAATATTAAATAACTTAATATCTTTCACCCCTATGAATTTCATCCGGTAGATGTTTTAGGGTTTTTTTTCTAACAATAGATGGTTCACCGTGAATGATTAGATAAATAAATGGTTTTGGTATCTTTATACAAGATTATGCACATGGTTCTGACAATGCGTAACTTATAAATTTTAATTTATAAAAAACTTATTATAACATGTTACGCTGAAATACCACATTATCATGGACCGTGTAATGCTAATTTTTCGTGGTAGAGTTGTAAGTGTCACGTCCTCCAAGGAAAGCTCCTGATAGGTTTAGCATAGCAGGGATATAAAGAGTGTTTAATCTTACACCAGCATGATTGCAACAATTTCCATGTCTACAGTATCAATCATTCAATTAAATGAAAACATTCAACTATGCAGGAAGATGTGAGGTGACTACACAGATATACATGATCTTGAATATCGTGTAGTGTCGTTAACGTGGAGTGAGTTTATTGATCGAAAAGGGAATATGGGCATTGATTTTTCTTGTCTGTGTGAGGAAATACATTTCAGTGCAGAAGCTGCAGCTGCAAACTTTGAAAATAAGAAGCAAAAGATTTTGACTACAGCAGCGACATAAATGGCCGACATCATTGTTGGGGACCCAACGTCTCTTTCCTTCATCACTCTAATCCTATCTATATATATGGAGTTTATATGTGTGTCTTATATGTCTCACTGCACAACCGGTTTGGTTTGGTTGGTGACCTCTCTCTTTCTCTCTTTGCTTTTCTTCCACAAGCTTTTATATAATTGGGAGCATATCATGAGCAATATACATGTTCTATCACATTAAAAACTATTCAAGACTTTTATCTGCACGAGGATATTCGAGA
>Ga0099824_1002472_pt1 | contig 27032 bp, 18 predicted proteins | sample SiratrowhiteBW_FD_76837 | JGI IMG/M metagenome (GOLD analysis project Ga0099824, IMG submission 76837) | Root nodule microbial communities of legume samples collected from California, USA - Siratro white BW | ecosystem: Host-associated > Plants > Roots > Nodule | place: USA: California...
CCTCTTTCCCCACATGGACGACCTGGTACCTATATATATATATATATATATATAGGTACCAGGTCGTCCATGTGGGGAAAGAGGGGGCGAAGTTGGTCGAGGAGAGAGAGGGGAGGGAAGCGAATCGGCGAAGAGGAACAACGGAGCCTCTTGGAGAGTGGCGGAGAAGGAGGAAGGTCTTCGAAGAAAGATCTCTTGCTTCCGCACACAGCAGCAGACATCGTTCTTCAACAACGCTCACACTTCCAATTTCAAACAATCGCTTCACGATGGCCTCCAATTCAATCCCAACGATGTGGGGTTAGGGTTTGGGAAGAAGGAGCGTTACGAGAATCGAAGGGGTTTTCGTGAGGGTTAGGTTCTTCGCTGTTCCTGAAAGAGGAAAACTGTGGAAACTTGACAATTATTTATAGTGCTACGCCACAAACCAAATGGAACTCTCCACGTGCTTGCCAGCGCGTCGGTTCCAGCTTTTCCTTTGTGGAAATTCTCCCTCAAAAACCAAAACCTTCAAATTTCTATATTCGAAAAATTTAAGATCATGTTATTATATTAAATATTTTATTTTCGAAAAATTATTAAATTTAAGATAAAAATTTAATATAATAGTTATTAAAATAGAAACATTGTTAAATTATAAAAAACTTTATAAAAAGTAGTTCTAAAAATAATTATCATTTGTATAATTTTATTGTAAATGGATTTTTTATTGTAGAGGTGGTTTTTTTTTATTATAAGTAGTTATTCAAATTAAAAAAAAATTAAATAAAATGATAAAAAATTGTACACCATAAAGGTAATTAATAAAGAGAATCCATTTATTAATGTTATAAATATCTATATTTGTGTTTGACTAGCATATAATTAACATTTATTAATAAAATAATAATATTAATATAATAAATAAAATTTTTAGTAATAAATAAATATAATTTATTCGTTTTTAGATCCAAATAACTGTATTCTTTATTCTTTATTTTATTTCTTTTCTTTCTTTATTAATTCTTTGACTTCACATCATCCAATTCAAATCAAGCATTAGAGTTCATCCTAAATGTTGCTTTCAAATTAAATTCGATCCAAATAACTTCATTATAATTAAATGTTTCAGATTGAACTTGATCAAATTTCTCCAAATATAAATTTAGATCATGGTTATAATTTTAAATTTAATGAAAGCAACCTTTTTAATTAAAACTATTGATATTGTTCATGTTTTCAAATTACAATATTACATTATTAATAATAACATGTAATATTTTTTTTTTATTTTTTTGAAGAGAAATAGCAATATATTAATACATATATAAATAAACTTTTTATCATAATATGAGAAGTGAAAGAATAACAGACATTTCAGTAACAAGTACAAGATCAAAACATTTACAAGAAAAAACAACCAATTCATATATCAGTAACCACAGGAAACAAACACTACACAAACTGATAAATTCCCAGCATTCATACAACACACTTATTCAGCAAACACACCCAAGCTAAGCTTAAAAATGGCTCTGACTGAGTGTTGACTTGCAAAAAATTGCAACAATACCAAAAACACATAAAAGCTTTCACATTCTATGTTTAAGCCCTGAATCTCATAGTTCAGCATTCTCTCTCAATGGACGTTCTAACTCTTTTTCTTCTGAGATATAGTCTAAACTGTCATCAGCCACTGATGTTCCATTATAGGATTCTGCAGAAAGAGGGTTTCTGAACATTTCACTGTTCTCTATATGAGAAAATTTATCCTTAGACTCTCCCTTGAGTAGCTCTATCACATCAAGCATGGTTGGTCTCTTCTCAGGCAGATCCTGAGCAGAAACAAGTGCAACCAAAACAACCCTTTTGAGCTCTGACTCCACATAGTTACCCTTTAGTCTTGGATCAGCAATTTCACTGAATTTCTTCTCACATACCAATGGCAATGCCCAATCAACTATTGATCGCCTCACATTGGAACTAAGTTTTTCTGTTGGTCTTCTGCCACTAACGAGTTCCAGAAGGAGAACACCAAAACTGTAGACATCACAACTCTCATTTGCTTTACCTAACATAGCATATTCTGGTGCAAGGTAGCCAAGAGTTCCCTTAACTTTTGTAGTCACATGTGTTGCCCCATCAGGGATCAACTTGGCAAACCCAAAATCAGCAACCCTGGCTTGGAAATCAGAATCCAGCAGCACATTGCTTGATTTAATATCCCTGTGGATGATATGGGGTGTTGCTTGGTGGTGAAGGTACCTGAAAGGAACAAGATTTATGGATAGTAAACAATAGTGGAAGAAGAACAAGAAGTTCATAAGAAAAGTCAGGTTTTAGTACTCACACAATTCCTTCAGCAGAACCAATTGCTATATGCATCCTACGATTCCAATCGAGAGAGCATTCGAATGAATGGTGTCCATGAAGATGAGAGTGGAGACTCAGATTTTGCATATATTCATACACAATTAACCGTTCTTGTCCTTCAGCACAGTAGCCACGAAGACTGAGAAGATTCTTGTGTCGTATTCTTGCCAAGATTTCAAGTTCAACTGTGAATTCTGCTTCAGCTCTGTTGCTCCACACTTTCAATCTTTTCACTGCAATCTGAAATGGCAAGATTTTTAAACAATAAAGTGGTTATACATTTTTGCTTGTCATCAATATATTACAGTAGCTTCAATTCTAGATAAAAGGTTTTGAATAGAGGTTTATGCAACATTAACCCGAGACTTCTGATCATATTCTTTAGAAATCACGTCACTAGATAAAACCAAATCCTAGTAGTCTAAATAAAAATCCATTAAGGTAAAACAATTTCACTCTCTTGATTAATATACAACAGTATCAATAAGAACAATGAGTAAACAAATAAAATTTAAAGCATATTCATACTTGCGATCCATCCCAAAGTTGGCCCCAGTACACACTGCCAAAGCCTCCTTCTCCAAGCTTGTTGTCATAGTTGAAATTATTCGTAGCAGAGTGCAATTCCTTCAAAGAAAACACCCGCCATGTGGGTTGATCTTTCCCTCGCCTTGCGTTGCATGAACAAGAATCTAATATCAAACATCTATTGGGTAAAAAATAAAACCAAAAGACCAAAGTTTGAAGATAAATTATGAACTTTAAGAACTGTGCCATTATAGCATCAATGAAACATACACCTTGGTATGCTCAGAGCAGTTAAAATCTTCCCTCTTAATTTTGTAACTAACTCTTAATTGATCCTTCTTAGTCAACAAGATTCAAGATTGCACAATTAAAAATATATAACATTCATTATTTTCTTCAAAATTACTCACACCAACTGAAATCATACCATACAAACAGACATCTAATGCGATCCAAAAAAAAAGAAAACAGAGCAAGAAAAACAGTTAAACAAGATTCCTGAATTATTCTCATACCGGTTCGAAATTTTTCCGCAGCAAAGCCAAAAAGCCATAACCTTTTCACCAATGAGGCCAACCCACCTTCTCCCTTTTCTCTGCTTTGCAAAACAAACCCAGAAAATGTGAACAAAATAAAAACTTGAAACCGACCCACCAACCCAAACAGGTTTTGATGTTGTCCTTGTTCCTTTAACCTCGTACTTGTTTCTTAGGATGGATAATTCAGTTCTGAGGGTGAAATCAGATAAACGAAGATGTGTTGCATGGAAAGAAAGAGAAGAAAAGAAGAGGAGGAGGATGATGCAATGCAAAAAGTGACGTTAAGAGAAACTCAAAAGAAAAGTGGTCACAGAAAGGAACAGAGCTTCTCTTTGGGGGAAGTTAAGGCTCGTTACTCCTCGGTCCTTGTCACACTGAACTCCAGCTGTGGGAAAAGTTATTATTTTTTTAATTATTAAATAAAACAAAAATGTGTGGGCCCATTTTCTTTTTAAATTTTTAATTGTTCTTTGGAGGGAATTTAATGTAGAAATGGATGCCAACTTAGCATATAAAAAACAGAAAGAAGGAAGGATCAGATGAGAGCAAAAGAGGTAAAAGAAATAGAAATAGAAATAAAAAAAAGGGTCTGTTGTTTAGATAGATAAAATTAATTATATACCAAAAGAAAAGATAAAAATTAATATATATTTATATTATTTATTTTTCATATGTAAAAGAGAAAATTAAAATGGTATAAGAAGATTTTACAATAATTAAAAGTTCATTTTAACATAAATGCATTTAGTTTTGATTTATTATAATAATTTCGGAGTTGGGGAATGTTAGTTCTCTTATCTAGTTTTTGTTTTAAAAATAACATTTTCATAAAATTATGTTTTCGAAATATTTTTCTATCGAAATTATGTTTCGAGAGTTGTATTAGTGCAGTTAATTACAAAATTAATTAATTGACTTAGATTATTTATACTCGATCATAGGTGAAGATTTTTTTTGTTCATTATTTATAACTTTGGCATCCAACATAAAATATAATATACGAGAGAATATGTTTTTCCTGAGACATCTTTCGAAAATCAAACTCTTTGATGCTTTGAAGAATACAGAATACATTCTTTTCTTTCCTCCGAAAACGTTATGGAATAAATTATTCTTATCACATTACATGCTGATGTGATTTTTTTTTTAAAATATTCTCAGTTTTGTTCATGAAATTTGTTTTGGTTTGCAAAAAATCTTTCTAATTATAACCTAATGTATCCCAATATATCATCATCCATGACATCTTTTTTTTGTTTTTTTCTGGATTTGATATGGACCATGTAGATTCCTTTCTCTTACTTAACAAATTTGCTAAAAGACATTATAGCATTTATATGTTATTACTCAATATAGGTGAAACCCTTAAATTGTTTATTTATTATGGGTACAGAGGGGGTGGTTATTAGTTCAAGACAAATAGAAGCTAATTGGAGGAGTCTCAGACGCTTTTATGAGATTTTATTGTGATGTAATGTTTTCCTCAGGTTATTTTTTAAAATAAATAGTTTATATTCAAACAGGCTAATAATTATTTAAAAGTAGTTTATATGGCTTATTCCCAAGTTTTGTCAAATTAGAGTTGTTTCATGAGTCTTGTTCAGCTTCCTTTTCGCCTTTCAAAACATATTTTTTATCCAAGAAATAATCCCTTTTAGATGTAACTTTTTTTTCTCACAAAATTTGGCAATTACTGTAAAATTGTAGCATTTTTTTCGTCATTTTTGGCAAATTAGTGTGAAGATGGAGTTGTTGTTTAGCCCATAAAGATTCCTACAGTGATACATTATCAAGCTTTTTGAAGTGTCGTATATATAAGAAGTTTGATATATAATAATTCACAAAAATTATAATTAGTAATGAAATATTATCTTAACACAAGAGAAAAAATAAAATATGAGAAAAAGAGCAAAAAATTAATAAGAGATATAACATTTCATATTACATTCAAGTATTATATATATAAAAGCATATATAAAAGTTTTGGTTAGACATATTAAACAAAAAATCTATATGTGTTAATCCTTCTGTTTATCCATAATTATCACTTATATCTAAGACGTTGGTCATTACTAATGACAATAACAATATGTATAAAATAAGAAGATTAAACTGTAAAAACTAATTATCTAATTATCAATATGTCTACATATTTAATATACGATTCAAACAAAAAGTATCAACGTCAATCCAAATATATTTCCTTCAGTTCAAAGTTCTATAATCTAAAATCTTAAAACTTTGCAAAAATAACAAACAATAACCACCTAAAAAAATACTTAAGTATGTTTTACTATAAATGAATACTTTAATTGTTTTAAGTATTTTTATAGTCAATACACGAGTTTTAGCTTCGTGAGTTAGGATAAGCTTATTGTATAATTAATTGTATAAAAAAAAGTGTAATAATAGTCAATCAACTTATCACCACATAATATATTAATATATTAATTTTTATAATTTACTCCATTACAAATATTTCCATTCTATAACGAGTTTTTGTATTTGATGTTATATATCTCAAACCAACTTCCCACGTAATTTCGTGTATATAAGCTCAAATTGGTCCAAATCAACTTAACATATTTAATTTAATTAATTTTTCATGTAAACACAATTTTATTAAATTACATTATTAAATATCTATGTATGTGAACATACATCTCATAAATTGTTTAGACTAAAATATATATTGCAAATTACTCACATGTTACTTTAACAAGTAACTATCATGTGAGTCACTATCTAGTTCAAGTTATGATTTGGTTTGATGTTATACTACTTGAGTGACATCTTAATAATTTCATGTTATTCTACTTTGTTGTATAAAAAATTTTCAAAACATCAACTAGCTCACAAACACTTTATTGCTTATGTTTAAGTAATAAAATTTTGAAATGAAATAGAACTGTAACAACTATTATTTAAAAGTTTACCCTATAACTTAAGTAAAAAGTATTATCAATTCACTATTCAAACCTAAATTCATGTTCAAAATCAGTGAAAAAAAATATATATACCCAATTCAGTTCAACACTTCAACTTAATTTCAACGAATTAGTAAAACTCCACAATTCAAGATCAAATTAACTTATAATTCAAAATAGTTTTCTTGTTATTGTCTCAGATAATAGGCAAAAAAAAAAAAGTTTAAAGCAAAAGCTTGTATAAAAACATAATAAATATCCTAGAATCATCTAAGACACAATTCAAAAAAATAAATTAATTGAGAGAATAAAATTTCTCAATTGAAAAAGGAGTAAACTATAAGTTATAAAAAAGTAGGAACAAGTTTATTAATTAGCAGATAATCTACTTCATCAAATCAGCACTAAGTTTATATATTTGAAGGAATGTAAAAAGGTGAGTATAATTAGATTGTGATATTGTTCAAAAATAAATAAAACAATGTTAACTACTACCAACTCATTAATTACCCTTTAACTAACTCCTCAAAGTAATCGGTGTAAGAAAAAAAGCATCTTCTGACCACAAAACCCCAAACGGGCATTAAAAACTCACATGCAACAGCAATCATACTCTGAATTTGTAATTTTTGAAAGAGAAAAACATATAAAAAAAATTTACTAAGTGGAAGGTGAAAAAAGGTTTTTATGTAATGTTTTTCTCTTGTTAATTTTTTTAAAAGAAATAGTTTATATTCAAACAGGCTAATGATTATTTAAAAGTAGTTTATATGGCTTATTCCCAAGTTTTGTCAAATTACAGTTGTTGCATGAGTCTTGTCTATGCTTTCTTTTCGTCTTTCAAATCATATATTTTATCCAAGAAATAATCCCTTTTAGATGTAACTTATTTTCTCACAAAATTTGGCAATTAGTGTAGAAATTGTAGCATTTTTTTCATCATTTTGGCTAATTAGTGTGAAGATGGAGTTGTTGTTTAGCCCATAAACATTCCTACAAGGATCCATAAAGAAACCAGTTTCATGTGAGTTAGGATTTCTAGCTATAATTCATAAGCAGAGAAAGGACGAATGGTAAGCCTGATATTAAGTATTAATTAAATAAATAAATTTATAAATATATAAATATCAAATCAAATTATCAAATTATCAAATAATAATTAGATAAAAGTTAAATAATTATAAATAATTATAAAAATAATTAAACACGTATTCTAAAAATAAATTATGTATCCAATAATTAAATAAGTCATATACAAAATAAGAAGACTGAGGAGTTTTTATATTGTTTAAGTTATGATTTGGTCATTTGATGTTATACTACCTAAGTGATATTATAATAATTAAATAATATTCTACTTTGTTGTATAAAAAAATTTCAAAACATCAACTAACTCATCAACACTTGATTGCTTAAGCAATTAAGTATGTTTAAACAATAAAAGTTTGAAATGAAAGAGAACTGTAACAACTATTATTTAAAAGTTTACACTATAGCTTAAGTAAAAAGTATTATCAATTGACTATTCAAACCTAAATTCATGCTAAAAAAAAAAATCACACCCAATCCAATTCAACACTTCAACTTAATTTCAACAAATTCAATATGAATAAACTCCAAGATCAAATTAACATATATTTCAAAATACTTTTCTTGTTCTTGTCTCAAATAATAGAAAAAAAAGGTTAAAAGCAAAAGCAAAAACTTGTATACAAACATATTAAATATCCTAAAATAATCTAAGACACAGGTCAAAAAATAAATTAAATGAGAGAATAAAATTTCTCAATTGACCGAAGGAGTAAACTATAGGATATAGAAAAATTAGGAATATTAATATTTTATAGAAAAAAAACAAGTTTAAATTAACTTTTGATAAATTAAAAATGCTATATACTTAGCTACCTCTAGCTGGTTCAATCTATTTATGAAAAAAAAAAAAGGATAATAAACAAATTTAGAATTGAAGAGAGAAGACATACAAAAGAAGGTTAGAGAAAAGAAGAAAAAAAGGAAAACAAATAAGAAAAAGATCTTACAGAGAAAAAAAAAATAAAGCTTAAAAATTAAAATCACACAAAATGAATGATATGAAGTTATAAAATCATCAATGAAAGAGAGACAGAGTACCTAAATTGCAAGTAAAAATAATGACTCAAAAAAAATGAAAACACACTTAACAATATTTGTATAGTTTCAGATGGGTTCCTGCATCATGCTTTCTTCCCACACTTTCATAGTAAAAACAAAAGTATTAGTTTACTCTCTTTTTTTCAACACAATTCCTTACTTTTTTTTTATTTCAAATTATACAAAATTTGTGTAATTATTATATTCTAACATTATAAATTTTAAAAGAGTATTTTGGTGAAATTATAAAAACTGTCTTTCTTAAATATAATTAAACTTACTATAAAATAAGCAACACATATATAAACAGAATATAAGAAAAAAAATGACACTCTCAAATTTATGTAAACTATCTAATATTATTTTTTTTAAAGACAAACATATTGACTTTAGTTAAAACAAACATACTAGTATAAATAATAAGTTTTTAAGAATTTATCACAGTTCAACGGTTTTCTTTTAAATTATTATTTACATATTTATTTATTTTCTCTCCTTAAAGTAAGAAAAATAATGCAACAACATTTATTTATTTATTATCATTATTATTATTTATGGTTAAACCTAGATCCAAATACAATGACATGACTTTTATATGTATTTAGAATATTGAAAACTTATAAAATATATTATATTCCAATCCTTAATATTAAATTGTAATGTTATATATTTTCCATATTTTTATACATTTTAATTATAAATATTATTTTATTAATACCGACTTAACCACCATCCAATAAACCTTAATATCTTAACTAAATATAGTAGGTACAGTATACAAGATACTCATAGCTTCCAATAATAAGTGAACAAACACTCATTTCCTTCCATACAAAAAGTTCGTTAGTTAGTTATGTGACAGTGAAACTGTGAAACCAACCGATTATGTAAATCCTTGTGTCATAAATGTCAACCAATAGAAACTACATGCTTGTGCCGAATCTTCCTTCTTAAATTGAAGAACAGAAAACAATGGCCGAGGTATCTTTAGCCCAATCCTCGTCCTTAAATTGAAGAAGAACAAAAGATAATGCCAGAGACACGCACGTGAGCTTCACAATATTATTTTTTGTCGGGTCTTCGTATTTGGATAGAAATTACAGTCAGATGTAGAAGTTGACATCATATTCCACATGCTCGGGAGACAAATTTGTCGTGTGGTGCATATGTCATGTATTTTCAATAATTTTTTCTTTTCATAAATATTTCTAATAAAAATGTTTATGGTTACAAGAAAATTATTATAACACAATAAAAATATTTTTATCTCTACAGCACTTATTAATGAGTACATAATCTAGTTCATTAAATTAACACTAATTGACATGTTTGAAGAGATGTAAAAAGGTGAGTAATTAAATTATGATATTTTTCAAAAAAATAAAACAATGTTAATTAAAAACCAACACATTAACTAACCTTTAACTAGCTCCCTCAAAGCAATTGGTGCAAGAAAAAAAGCACCCTCTGACCACAAAACCCCAAAATGCATTAAAAACTCACATGCAAATGTAATCATACTCTGAATTTTTTTAATTTTTGAAAGAGAAAAAAAGACCAAAAAAGAAAATTACTAAGTGGAAGGTGAAAAAAAGGTTGTTGTCTAAGAAAAACTAACCTTAGCCTAACATAGGAAACTCCGTCACCACTCCTCATTCTGTGTCTATAAATATCATTCCCCCGCGTTATGACTTCCGCACTTCACAAAGCTATCTCCAACGGTCATGAACGGCGCCGGTAATACCTCCGTCAAGCGCAGGGGCAAAAACCATAGCGCTCCAGCTAACGGTGTTAACGGCGCCATGGCCAAAACCTCTTCCACGCACTACTCCGACGCCTCCTTCATGAAATGGACCGTGGCCGATGCTGTCTACGTGGCCACACACCATTGGATACCGTGTTTGTTCGGAATGGGTCTCATTTTCTTCATGTTCGTGGAATACACGCTCTTCATGGTTCCGCCGTCGTCGCCGCCTTTCGACTTGGGCTTCCTCGCCACGCGCCCCCTCCACGCGATTCTCGAGGCGTCGCCGAACCTCAACACGCTCCTCGCCGGGCTCAATACGGTACGCCATTTACGCGTTCTCAGATCTGAATTCATGGGGTTCTTTCTTTTCTTCTTTCTTCTTTCGGATTTTTCTTGTGGGTATTCGCGGAATCGAATTGTTTCAAGGACATGCAAATGGGTTCGTCTCAAAATCTGATTTTGCGCCGTTTTTTATGTGTTTTTTTGCATGAATGGCTTGTGGCGTAGGTGTTTGTCGGAATGCAAACGGTTTATATCTCGTGGACGTTTCTGATTGAAGGACGCCCCAGAGCCATCATCTCAACAATGTTCATGTTCACATGTCGTGGGATTTTGGGGTACTCCACCCAGCTCCCGTTGCCTAAGGTGATCATGCAGTTTCTATAAAGAACAAAGTTTTGACACATTGTTTTTGTTACAGTTTTCTGCGAAAATTTAAGTTTTGACTTGATATTTTGCCTAAATAGCAGTGAATGTTTCTGTGACTAACAGTTCGTTATAATTTCAGAAATTTCTTTACTTTCAGCAGAAAAGAAGCACATGCAGAATATTTTGGTTTTGAATACTGAAACATTTTGTAATTGGTTGCTTTTTTTATGTTGAATAGGAATTCTTGGGTTCTGGTGCGGACTTTCCAGTTGGAAACGTGTCTTTCTTCTTGTTTTTTTCGGGGCATGTTGCAGGGTCGGTGATTGCTTCATTGGACATGCGAAGGATGCAGAGGAAGAAACTGGCTTGGACTTTTGATGTGCTGAATGTTCTGCAAGCTGTGAGGTTGCTGGGTACCAGAGGCCATTACACTATTGATTTGATCGTAGGAGTTGGTGCTGGAGTTCTGTTTGATGCTTTAGCTGGCAAGTACGAAAATAGCAAAATGAAAACTGCTCTCACCAAAAGCACGATTTGATCTCCTGAACAGTGTGGATAATGTGCTGAAAGGAGTTTGAGAAAAGGATCATGGCAAAGTACTCAAAAGTGTGAGAGTTTGGATTGTAGGAAAGAAAAGAAAAGAAAAAAAGAGTCAAAGAATGATACTGCATGAGAGAGTATCATAGTAGGAGTAGTCTTAATTTCAGTGTACTGAGTCTGTTTTTCTGTTTATCTGTTTTTCTTATTGCTGTGTAAGTTGTAATTCTGTTGCCATGATGTGTCATCAAATTTAAGGTTTTAATTCTTTGGCTGTGTTAAAGTGTGATTTGACTTTGAATGAAGCGGTGTTTATTTGTGTATGCAAGTTTCCCTTTATTTGGCCAGCAAAGACAGAGAGAGATGGATGAGAATAATCACATAAGGCTGCTGCTTTTGAATAATTCACTGCAGTGATGGAAGCATGAATTGAATTAAAAAGGAATCTGACTTTAATATTTTTCAGTTTAGTTTGTCTCATCTGACATTTTGGAAAGGGTACAAATTTTACAACTTGAATGTTGTGTTGCAGCTTGCATAATGTTTTATGTTTTATGATGTTAACATATTCTTGTTTAGGCAACTGAATTAAGAAAATATTTAAATAATTATGGGAAAAGTAAGATCAATTGTTAATCAGAAATTCAAACCCAAATAATTGTTTTATTTTTAAATATTTAGTGAATGTTATAAAAAAATTCTAAGTCCTTGGGGTTTTTAATTGATTTCTGCTGTGGTCCTCTGCATGTAGTAATATGACAGTGCATATAATGATGGTTGCATTGATAATCTGAATTTTTCTTTTAATTTGACCAGTCCTATCAATTTCACATCCCAATAAGTTCAAATTCCACTTTCCAATAATATTATAGTATTATATGGTAAAAAGATGCATGCATTGGTCCATATTGATATTTTTTCTTTTCTTAATCTGAGTATTCCTATCAATTCCACACTCCAATAAATTTAAACTTCGATACTTGTAGAATATGAAAAATATATTTGGTTTTTAGTTGATTCAGATAAATTTAAAATTTCAGAAGAACATGAATTAAAAAAATAATTTATTAATCTTGAAAATATTTTGAGTTTTGATAAACATTCTCACATTGAAGTTCTTAATTTCTTTTCAAAATTAAAGGTAGTGAAAGAAATTATAACAAACGAAACTAACAAATAAACTTAAAAATATTAAACTTTATATACAAAGAATAAGTTCTTTTTCAAATATATACATTGCTTATAGAATATTGTTTAACATTACTTGCAATTATTGTGACCGCTAAACTAAACTTTTCAAAATGAAATTTGATTAAAACATATTTGAAATCAATTATGCTACAAGATAAATTGAATGGATTGACTATGTTATCTATTGAGTAAGAGATGTTAGAATTATTTAATTATAAAACTCTAATGAATAATTTAGAATCTCAAAAGGCTATAAAAATAAAATAAGAATTGTTAATCTATATCAAGATAATTTATATCTTAATTTTTGTCCAAGGTACAAAAATCAAAATCAATAGACATGATTCAAAATACCATAGTTTTTTCAAGACTACAGCAAGGGCCAGACATGGTAATGCTGAATTTAAGGAGTGAAATTTATATACAATATGCACTATCTATGTACTTAAAACCAACATAAAGTATGATCCAAATGAATATTTATAAAAAAAAGTATATATAGTGCTAATCCTCAGACTCAGAATCCAAATCAATTGGACATGTTCCATCATCTACATTGGCTAGTGGATTGTACAGGTGAGAACTAGGATCTGTGCATCCTAAAACAAGATTCAGTTCACAGCGATCTCCCTGCATGAATGTTTGCATTCATCATTAAGAAACTGAAAGTGTTCCAAGGAAAAGAACTGTTTCAAAGAGTAAAGACATTTGAAAAAAAAATGGAAGAATGCTCTCACCCCTTCTTTTGACAAATTGCCAATCATAGCACATCTGGCTATAACTGTGTTTGTGTCTGGAAATATTGCCTGCTCACATGCTCCTTCTTTACTCAGTTCATCTGCCAAACCCTGTTACATAATAACAGTACACCCAATTCAAAGATAAGTTAACTAAAATGCTCAAAAATATTCCCTTGTTGTACTAAATTCTCACAAGCTCAAATATACTTCTATAGTATTGTGATTTTGTCATGTAGAAATGGTAGTATAGTACTCGTTCCCTCACCACTTGACTAATGTTTTCTTTTGTGGCCACATGACTATAGTATTGCCACCAACTTCTTTTTAGCATGAAAGATTTTGTAATTTTAAATCAAATATGAGATTTCCAAATTGTTTCAAATCGTATATTAACTAAAAATAAGACCAATTCATAATATATAAGTGAATGGTAAGGTTAAGTTAAGTTTAAAATCCACTTATCAGACATATGAAACCAGAGGAAGTTGATTCAGAGAGAAAAGTTGTATTGTTACCCTGTTAAAAAACTCAATTGGCTTATTCTTTAAGGGCTTGGGAACTTCAAACTGCAGTCTATATGGGCCATCCCATTCTACTCCATTTGTAAACGAGAAGATCAAGTTCAGAGCTGCACAAAAAAGAGATGTAAACAAGATAACATTGAATGTTTTTGTCTGCATGCAAAGTATACTTGGAAACAAGAGTAAGATATTACCATGCTTTGGAATGCATATCTGAATGGTGTATATTGGGGCATCAGCTTTGCCTCTATCTTTTCTAAGCATGCCCCTTGGCTCACCACCGCACATAATTGGCTGATTAAAACCTCCTGAATGGATGCAATGTTACTAGTAAGTTGGAGAAAAACACGACTACAAAAATGAATGAGTATGACATATAAACCTCCACAATCTAAGAAAACAGTGTGTTCAATTATTTGTCACAATTTTACATCAAGCAAAATTACTTTCTCAAACATATTGCTGATCAATGCCAATTGAAACTTCTTCAAGAGAAGAATAGACCACGGGAGGTATGATGGAATGGAACCTTTCTGGAGGCTCAAATAAAATTTTCGTAACTTTTTTGTAGCATAGTTTCAAAGACTCCAAATACACAATGCTAAATTGCTAATTCTGAATAAAAATGTGTACTTTATATCACTTGTTGTTGACACATTCTATGTCTGTTCATAATGAATCCAAAAGTTTTGCCTTGCAAATGCTGTGGTAAATGACATTTTTGGGCAACCAACTGACATCACAAACATTACCGTTAAAAGCAATTCCAAATTCTTCATTAGGGGCAAGTTTAGTTGCTGCTGGATTATACAAAAGTTTTAGCTTTTCTCCCTGCCAAAATTTGCGAAAAAATTACTAATAGGTAATGGATTAAGTACCTTGCAATTAGTTAACTCAAAACGTTACACTTACTGAAGTAGGAGGGAGGCCATTCATTGTTTTCCAATAGACAGGAGCCCTCCCAATTTCAAACTGAGCCCATGAAGGAAGCTTGTACCTGTAAACATTGAATAATAGATAATGCTTTTGTAATAAGTTTATCCAAAACTAACATTTGTCTGTATAACTTGAGCACCATCCCCACCATCCATTCACTATTTAGTTTTTTCCAATATGTATAACACTAAAATTGTGATGTAAAAAAAAAAAAAAAAGCAAAGATAGTAAATGGTATTATTAAGAAGGGGAATTCATACTCTTGAATTTCCTCAGTTGTTGTTGGTGTTGCAACAGCAGCAGCAGTGATCTTTTTGCTAATTTTCATATGATTTTTCTTCACAGGGTAACTTTTTGGTAACGACACATTGAGAAAAGGACTAGCTGCATGAGAAAATAACAAGTGTTACATTTGATTGAAAGAGCACACACTAATTTTGCTCTTCTTATATGCAAGATAGTTCACACACCTTTTCACTAACCATGCGGATATTATTAAGATGAAAAATCCACAGTAGAAAAAGGGATTAGAAATCTAATTGAACAAAAACATTTGGCAGGATCTTCACTAAGTATAGTTTGAGTGGCTATTAATCTATCAAAGGATTCAGTACCAATGAACCATCTTAAGAAATTAAAACGATTATAACAACCCAACAGCTACTTCTGTTTGACAAAAGTGAGAAATAATTAAAGGAAGGAATTGTCAAAAAGGTCAGATCAGATAATAAACTATTGGTGAGTATCAGTGAGAACACAAAAGGTTTTAGCTTTATTAAAGTTCTGATGCAAGTTCTAAGTCATGATAGTTTCTTTTGATTCCCACCAAGGTGGAGAAATATTCTTCTAGGACTTTTAGCCGCAGTCAAGAAAGAGATAAACACATAAGACTACCCATAATAAAAATTATGCATATTCAAATCACATGTTCTTTGCAGCAAAATTAAACATTGACATAATATATAAAATATTATCGTTGACAAAAGATGGAATAAAATGAAATAAAAGCGTGTTAGAGAGACTAACAAAGCGTGTTTGAAATGGTAGGAGGCACCGGCAAGCACGGTTGCGTGGGAGAAGCAAAGATAGAGGCATTGGTTGCAGCCATGTGTATGTATGACAGTATATTGGTGCCTCCTTGGTATTGGATTGAAACAAGGTAAGGTACTGAAGAGAAGAAGAGAAGTGATATCTAAGAGATGAACATGTCCAAATTTATAATAGCCACGAGATACCAAGAGATAAATGATATTTTTCAGTGTACGTGTAGAAAGTGGCGTGGCAAGGGGCATGACAGAGAAATAACACCTCCAACCAAAGATTTTTCTGAGATAATATCAGTCAAATTTGGTAGATATTTTTTAACAACAAAATGTCTTCACAATTCTCATATAAAAACTTATTTATTAGGTACTTATTATTTTCTTATAAAACAAAAGTGTTTAGTAATATAGAAACAAAAATTGCTTTATTATAGTGAAATTGGTTTTTATGTGAGAAGTGAATAGATCAGAAGCTTGTTAGAGGAATCCCTTGAACCAATGTGATTCACAGGCGAAGAGCTTGAGGCTACACGGCCTTATCCTCTCACAGTCACGAACCCTCTGTCTCTCTATCTGTCTCCACTTGCTTTAACTTCAAAAGCATTTTCCTTTCTCTTCAAAATCCATTTTCCTCACACCGGCCACACCACAAGTGGTTTATGGTTTGCTTGGTCACTTGCACTTGCACGTCACCATCAACCTCACCACATTAAAACCCAAACCCATTATCCCTCCAACACCATTCAATTCCCCTGCCTCCACTCCATGGCTCTCATCACCACCCAACCTAAAAACCCCATTTTTCATAATCGCTGCACCACCCTTCACCGCTCAATTCCACGGCGGGTTAATACCACTGTTCTTGGTCTTGGCTCCATTAAAAACTTTAACTTTAACCAAAAGCAAAGCAAAATTTCCCTTAAAAACAACCCCTTTACCTATAATTCGGCAGTGACGGCCAAAGCCAAGGCCAATGCAGCATTTGGAGAAGGTTTGGAGGCAGAGGAGGGGTCATTAAAACCCAGAAGGATTTTGTTGTCGGAAGTTGAGGTGAAGAGAGAGAGGAGTGTTTTCTTTGGGAGGAAATGGAGCTCTTTGGATGTTGGCACTGCTGGAATTGTATTGGCCATGCACGTGCTTTGTCTCTTTGCTCCATTTCATTTCAATTGGGCAGCATTTTGGGTGGCTGTGGCTCTTTATGGTGTCACTGGCCTTTTTGGCATCACTCTTTCTTTCCACAGGAACCTTTCTCATAGGAGTTTCAAGCTTCCGAAATGGCTTGAATATTTCTTTGCCTATTGTGGGGTTCTGGCACTTCAGGTGGATTTTGTTTCTTCAAAACCTTTCCTTTCTTCTTAATCCTTATCTTTCTTCATGCTTTGGTTTTTGATTTTGTTGTGGTGATGCAGGGGAACCCAATTGATTGGGTAAGCACACATAGATACCATCACCAGTTTTGTGATACTGAGAGAGACCCTCATAGCCCCACTGAAGGGTTCTGGTTCAGCCACATGAGCTGGCTCTTTGATACTAATTCTGTCGTTGAAAGGGTATGTGGATACCATATGAATTCTTCTGCATAAGCAAACAACCTTAATCATTGTACTTGCAAATTTATCATGGTATATTTTATGTATGTGCAGTGTGGAGAGCCAAACAATGTTGGTGATCTAGAGAAACAGCCTTTTTATAGATTTCTCCGAAGCACTTACCTTGTCCACCCTTTTGCTTTGGGAGCCCTTTTATATGCAGCAGGAGGATTTCCTTTTCTAGTTTGGGGAATGGTACAAAAAGTTTCTTTGTCTCATTTTACTTTCACTTTAAAGGATGTTTGTTCTTTAAACAAAACACATATCAGAACAAATAAAATTGAGGACCAATTTGGTAGATTATTTGAATTACACCTTTCTTTGGCAGGGAGTGAGGATTGTTTGGGTTTATCACATAACCTGGTTTGTGAACTCAGCTTGCCATGTATGGGGGAATCAGGCCTGGAACACCAGGGACTTGTCCAGAAATAATTGGTATTTTTTCTTATCTTGAACTTTTCATAGTTTGAGAATTGGTTCTAGTTCACATGTTGATTTTATGCAAAATGTAAAATTTGTTAGGTGGGTGGCTTTGCTTGCATTTGGTGAAGGATGGCACAATAACCACCATGCTTTTGAGTATTCAGCTAGACATGGACTAGAGTGGTGGCAACTAGACATGACTTGGTACGTTGTGAGATTTCTCCAAGCTGTTGGGTTGGCCACTGAAGTGAAGTTACCCACAGAGAGTCAGAAGCAGAGAATGGCATTCAGTAGTGATACAATAACCACATGAAACACATTTTTTGTCCTTGGCCAAGTATAACAAAAGGGGGTTGGAAATAGTAGTAAAATAAAGGAAAAGAATTTGATAGGTACTTGTTGATGGCAGAAAGGTTTTGGCTTTGGTTTTAGCAGGGAAATTATTTTCTTGGGGGTCTTATATACTTTCAGCTATATATGGACTAAAAAATTTTCACCATTGACTGATACAGAAGAATATTCAATAACTATCCTTGTCACCTTCCTCATCCTCCTTTATCATCACTTTGGAACAATTTGTTTCTTATGCTTCACTGTTCATGCCAAGGCAACTAACTTGCTACACAGTAATCTTCACTGTATAATAACGCAAACTGAGTGGCTCTGAAGCCAAACTCATTCAGTCATAATTTCATTACAGACCAAGTGTGTTTCTTTTGCGTTAGCATGACTTTTGAAGCATGGAAACCGATAAGCAATAGTACACAAATGCAAGACTTTTATGTTATTGGCCCCACCATATTTGAAGCCAGTGGCATTTGGAATTATCAACTAAACTTTGTGCACTAGAATCACATGTTATCATTCTTTGATAAACCAAGGTTGAGTACACAGCATTGTGCCTGCCACGTTCATTTCATGTTTATTATATGCTAAAGAGTGCCCAATAGTCATGGCATAAAATATGCACACATTTTTGCTTTTGGTTATGTCACCGTCCCATGTTTTTGGGTTTCTTTCTTTCTTTGGGCTTTCACCGTCCATTCAAATGTGGAACATCATGGTGGATCTAAAACCACACAGTTTAAGACTTGTTTTAGAGAAAAAAAAAATGTCATTGTTTTAACAAAAACGCCCACCGTGGGGCTCGAACCCACGACCACAAGGTTAAGAGCCTTGCGCTCTACCAACTGAGCTAGACGGGCTTGGTAAAAGCTAAATAATATTATACTAATGTAAAATAAAACCAGCTGGATATTATGTTTATATGACTTGCTTCTTTTATTTAAACTTAAACTAGTTAGAACACGATAATATTCTATGAGCACTCTCTCAACTAATAATAATGTTTTCCAACAAGATAATAAGTTAGAAATATTTAAACAATTTAATCAACTTAAATATAAATTGTGACTTCTAATTAAATTATTTAACTAGTATTTTTTTTGTCAAAATTACTATCTTCCGATTTGACTTCTACATCAAACTAAATACAGGTCATTTTACATTTTTTAAATATTGTCATTCAATTTAATCAATCACAACTTATTATGTTGACTTTAGCTTGTATTTGAATTATTTTTTATTTCCATTTACACAGTTTTTTAAGACTATTTTACCCATCAACTGATTTTATAAAACACTTTACTTTTAAACAGTTAATAAATGAAATTTTGGTAGTTTTCCCGCTCTCTTATTAAGCTTAACAATGGTTCATCTTTATTGGGCCGAAAAAATGGGTCTGTATAGCCCAACGGGCTAATCTAGTGTCCAACGGACCGAACAGGCAAGGCTAGTATATTTATGGTTTAAAAAGAATTGAGAAAATTTAATTCGTTTCAACAGATAATCTTACCACTAATTATTTCTTGTTTAAAACATGATTAGCACTATCAAAAACATTGAGTATATAAAGGCAGTATTTCCCTGTAGTTTATTCCAAACTCAAGAATTTATGTGGTTAGGATTCATATTATAGATTAAAAGTTATTATTAATCACAAAGTAAATTATTATCATTGAAGAATTTATTGGTTTTGAATTATTTTATTCTAAGACTTGTATTAAAAATAATATTAAATATCATTATCAATTTATTGTAGTGATGATTTAATAACTTATATTATAATTTATTGTGTTATAATCAAATAATGATTATCTTATAAAATGTTCCCTCACTTTATAATATTTAGTATATATTTGTGCATATATTGAATATATTTAGTAGAGAGAAAGAATAGAAAAAAAAAAAATCAGATGAATGAGACAAGGAAAAGATAATATAATCGTTTGATGAAAAAAAAATATTAAATATCATTATAAATTTATTGTCGGAAGTTCTCACATTCTTAAAATAAAAACCTCGAGCATTGAAATCACCAAATTTCATGATTACCTTTATAACATAATCAGCATACCTTAATGACCTCATAGTTGTGCCAATTATATGAAAAGGTTGAAGATAAAATAAGAACGTGATTTCAGCTTTTGAGTTCTATGGAACAGGAACAGAAGAACATTGTTATTCCTGTCATTTGGAATTTCGAAGCTATAAAGGGAAATGAATTAATAATGATATGAAGATAGTCCAAAAGCATTGTTTGCAGGAATTGAATAATAGGGTTAATATAATATAGCACCATTATGAATACCCTAAGCCCTATAATTAACTTCTTTAATCCAAACATTGCTTTCTTCACCTGTAAAATAATTTTACCAAGCATGCTTCCTTCACACATTCCTTCTAAAATATATTTTATCATATACACAAAAGACTTCAACATATTAGCATTTACAATCTCCTAATATTAAACCAATTTGTACAAAAGTAAAGAAAAAAAAAGTTAAAAACGTGTTATTGTAACATATGTTTTCAAATTATCTGATTGACATTTAAAGGTTGATCTAATAAATATTGAACTTATATTTTACAAATATGCAGGTTTGAATCCATTATCAATATAAAGAATTTTTTAATTGATAATGTGTTAAAGGTGCGTTTGAAGATTTATTTTTTCTAAGAGCATAAAAAATAGAGAAATAGGAATAAAAAATAAAGTAAATGTTTTTATTGGTTAAAACTTACGTATCTATAAACTATTTTGTAAAAAATTTCTGATATAGTCAACTTTTTTAAATATTTATATTTAATTTGTATGCCAACTAATTTTAGCATAAATTTATCTTATTTTCTTCTTCTATCTTTTATCTATTAAAAAAATTATGTGTAAGAAAACTTTTCCAAACACATCCTTCGTTCTTGAGATACATTTTGGCCTTGAACTTTATAAGAATACATTTATTCACTTTTTCTCTCAACAAACTCAACAAAACTTTTTCTTAGCAAATAATATAATTTTAATTCTGTGAATGAAAAATAATAAAAATAAAATAAAATTTCACCAAAAAAATATAAGATAAATTATTTAAATAGATTAACAGTCAAAAAAATTAATTGTACTTCATACAAATTTATAATAAACGAAATCTTTTTATCAAATCTTATCCTTTCAACTAGGAGTGTAAGTGGTGCGAATTGAATTGATTAAATCTAATTTTAAGCTCAATCTAATTAAATTTTATTGGAATGAGTTGAATCAGTCTTTTTTTTTTTTTTCAATGTAACAACCCAAATAAGCCGAACCCAACTATAACAAGATTGAGTTGGGTCACATAATTGAGTGATTAAAATATATTGTAAAGACAAAAAAACACTAAAATATTAAAAAATAACCATAAATTAGTTCACAACTCATTAAATTCAATCCAAAAAAATTACAAAAAATAAAATATTTACTCTAATAACATGTGTGTGATTCATAATATTCACATAATAAACCACATCATTGTTTTATTTATACAAGAAATTATTAAAAAATAAATTATGATCATACTTAAAACTCATACACTATAATATTATATAGCCTAATTATAAATTGGTAACCAAGTAAAACTTAATGGAATAATGTAAAAAAGTAATTGAGCCAGATACATAATGTGAACCCCACTTCCATTCCTAATCTTAACAAGGGTTTTTTACATAAAAAAAATTGCATATCTAAAATGGTGGCAGAAAAGTTGATTAACAGGTGCAAATATTAACTGGATTCTTAAATACTATGGCCCATCACCAATGAGCATAGAATTGAAAAGTGTTGTTCTCATCATCCATTAAAACTGCTTGCATTTGTGTTTGTGCAAGACATTATGGTATGTTACAGACAAAAAAACCCAAGTTACCCATAATGCTCCACGTGTCCAGCATGGACTAAACTTTCCAACATTGCACAGTGTACACGTATGAGCCATGGCAGCCTTGTTCAACTGGCGTTGTTACCTTCAAACTTCAAATCTCTGTTCTCTTCTCTTCTCTTCTCACTCATTTCGATGTGCAAGTTTTTCTTTTTCTTTTCATTTACCTCGGGAAAGTGGAAAAAGGCTCATGAGAAAGGTGAACCATGTTCATAAGCCTTTGTCTTGTCACCCCCCTTATTTTCCACAAACGAAGAAAAGGCACGGTCCACGCAAATCACCATCTTTTCTCAGACACCCTCCATGCATTTTCCACTCTATCTAGCTCTATCATGTCATGTCCATTCTGCATGCATACATACATACACATATAACAAAACACAAAACATAGTTTTCTTATGCAAATTACAATGAATTTGAATATGGTGGCAGGAAGAGAGTGGTGGTGACTGACAGGTTACCGGCTGCAGGTGGTGTCGGGTGGGAAGAGAGGCTGCAAAGGCGCAGCATTTTGCAGAAGACAGGCGCATGCGAAGTGACCGGTCACCGGAACAGCAGGTTGGTGGTACCATTCCCATACCTGCAACACAAAACTTGCTGTTACACTTGCAGAGAGGGTATGTAGGATGGTCCAGGAGATAACACACACTCACCTCGATAACCTAAAACACCTGCACGCCCTACCCCATTTCCTCTGCAGTTTCATTTCTTATTTTTTTTTTTTTTTACAGATAGTTTATTTGTTTCCCAGAATAAAGTTTACAAAGATATACTTCTTTAGACACCAAAGGTTAAGTCTTTATGGTTTTTATTATCAAAACTGTTACTGTTACTCATTTTATATATTTAAAATGTTAAATTCATTAACTTTCATCTTATCTTAGCCATTTTAAAAATAACACCATTTGGAAGTTATATATTAGTTTTGTTTACTCATTTTTTATATTTTAACTCAGGCTTAGGAAAGAAGCATAGAAGGGAGGGTGCAGAAGAATAGTTGATGTGGTCCAAGAGTGGGTTTACATGTAGTAGAAGAACATGAATGAAGTGGAACACAACAAAAGAAGAAAGAAAGTTGAGTTTGAGTGGTGAAATATTATATATATCTTCCATACACACAGCAACACTGCACAGGAAGAAAAGGGTGTTCCATCAACACTTTGATAAATCAAGTGAAGTGATAGAGTCAGCCAAAACGGGTCTGCCACTGTGGATGCTTGGTTTGGGTGCGGACCTCTTGTGGGCCGACATGAACCGCCTCCTTGCCTTCCTCTTCCACCAGGTACCACTTTCAACATTTCACTACTCATTCCTTCTTCTTACACATGAATGTAGTGATTCTTACATGTGTAGTAATGGCAAAACATGCATCATCAATGCATGTTCATTTGTTTTGCTTTGACCAGGGAGTGTTGGATGAACAATTCTTGCAGCTTCAGCAGCTGCAGGATGAGACCTCCCCAAACTTTGTATCCGAGGTTGTCAACATCTATTTCCATGAATCCGAAAAGCTTCTCACCAATCTCAGATCTTTGCTGTAATAAACCTTCTTCTCTTCCTATATTTTTCTTCATTAGTTAGCTTTATCAGTTCTCAGCTATATTATTATACTAGTGTGCTATGTTACTATGGTACTATATACTAGCTAGTGTATTTTGCATGTAGCTGTTATTATGAGCAACTGATTGATGATGAAGGGTTTGGTTTGGTTTGAGTGATGATAGAATAATGAATATTTCTGTGAATGGATGCAGAATGGAGAGGGAGTTTTGTGACTACAAGAAAATGGGGAATCATTTGAATCAGTTGATGGGAAGTAGCTCCAGCATTGGCGCCAAGAGAGTTAGAAACGTTTGCGTTGCCTTTCGTGGTGCTACTGAGCAGAATAACCGTGCTGGGTGGGTGCCATTTGCCAAACTATTACCATCACTGTTCCCTCTGATTTCGTGCATCTTTTTTTACTCCCTAACTCTCCATCGCCACTACCCTTTTTCCATTTCTTCCAATCATGTCACACTTTATCCATTTATTGCAATATTCCTTTTTGCCAATGTTCATGTTCCCACGTTCTACTATTTTGGAATATAATAATGCTGCTACAACTGTGTCTTTATAATGCTACTCACTTTTCTAACTATGTAGCACAAAAATGATATTTGAGTATAATATTAATTGTCTTTATATATATACATTTTCCATTTGTTGATGGTCATTGCCAATTCTAACAAACAACTACTTTTTATTCTTTTTACTGCAGTTGCTTGCGAGCATTGGAGATGCTGGAGCATGAGTACTGTTATCTCAAGAACAAATTGCACGAATTGTTCCAAGTAAAGTTGCACTGTACCATTTGTCTATACCTGAGCTTTATTAAATTAATTCACACTGATTTTGCTAACCAGCATCATAATAACAAAAGATACTGAGTAAAAGAACACTAAATCAGTATCTTAAGTATTTTGAATATAGTATTCTATATATTACAAGACCATAATTACATTTATTATTTGGTAATGAGCAGATTGAGCAGCAACGTGCTTTGGCTGCAGGAGTTAGGTACCCAGTGCAGCAGAATTAGTAAAGGAAGGAGTAGAAATGATGAAGATAAAATATTTGTAGGTTATATTTGTTGGTATTTTGGTTTTGTGTTCCTTTCTTTCTGGTTTGGTAAGGCTAAGGGCAGGTCTTTCCGGTTTTAGCCAAACCAAACGATGCTCAGCTTTTGTACTTGGGTGTGTAGGGAATAGAAAAAAGGGATCAAAGACTCTGTTGTTTGGATCCTCTTGTGTACGTAGAGCCATCATGCTCTATGCTTCGCTGTAACCCTGTTCACTTTTTTGGCTAAAGTTGATCAAATCTATTGAAAGTTGGTGGTGTTTCGATATTTACTATTCCTAGAAACTTTCTCTTTGTATTCTAGCTAGAGTATAGAGAAATGGAATGGAATGAAAAGGTTTCAATAGGAAATGCTTGGAACCAAACAAAATATAGCATGAAATCTAGAGCACGAAAAACATTGTATTGAAAAAAACAATGAAATGTGATTGTATATATTCGTTAACCATCATATTTACGTAAATTGGACAGCAATAATTTGAAATGCATTGCTTTTCACTACGTCCATGCAACTTTTGTACGTAAAGGAAAAAGTAACTATTTAGTACTTTTTACCATTCTCGTGAGGAAATTGAATGAATTCCAAACAGAAGAGAAAAGAGAAAAGAGAAAAGAAAGCAGAAGTAGAAAGAATCATGACTTTTCTTGTTTCCTTTATACAAATTATATAAAGAGTAAGACTGGTTCGAATTGAAGGAAACCAATCAATAAACGAACTTCGTCAAATAAAGCCTACTTTCGAGTATAGTTTCACTTTGCATGTTTGAAAAAATTTGACTGAAAAAGTATACATTCAAATGTAAAAGCATACGCACGCTCGACATTATTGGTAAAACATAAAATATTTGATTTGCATTATTAATTTCATCTCTGAAGTTCAAAATCCAACATATAGTCATGTACAATTCTTAGTAGAGTTAAAAACTATGCCAATGTTAAGTATACAAATATTGAAAAAATAATATGATCAAGATAAACAACATATAAAACACTAACAAATATATTATTGTATGTACAAAAACCTATAAACTATCATAAATACTTAAGAAAACTATATAAACCAAAAGAGTTATCGATCATATATAACTATTTATATGTTTAAAATACCACACACATATCATACATTAAACAATTTCAATGCCTCTAAAAGTAATTAAGTTTCAAATTGATTATCTAAAAGAACTCATACTTTTGGATCAAGAACCAACCTTTTCACGTACACATATAGAATGTGTATGTATGTGATTGTTTATATATTTCAAAAGCAATTAGAGAAGGTAGCAGAGAATTTTAAAGTTTGAAATGTGTATAGTTGCTTTGGACTTGGGTTTGATGCACAGAAAGTATTGAATATATTTATATCTCTATGTGTATCTACATAGAAGTTTTCAGCGATAAAAAAAATACACAAAAATAAAAGTAACACAGACGAACATAGATCGGGTTGGATTAGATTCGAGATCCGACCATTCAAGTTATTGAGCTACTCAAATATAGATTGTTCGTATTGTGAGTTAATTTTAACAAATTACTTGAATTTAGTTTGTGTGGATCAAATTTTAAAATAACATTTTTATTTTAAATATATCAAACCTTTAGTTCGGGTCTAATATCTATAAAATTGTAATTCTCCGTACTGGTTCTGTTGTTATTATTTATTTACCCAATTTTATTTATAAAATATTACTTGGTTACCTGAACCAAACTGAGGGTCTGCTCAAATTTCCTTCGTATTCTAAGGGTACCATGGGATTTTTTATGTTTTTTTCTCAGGCATAGGACTTGTGTTGTTTCTCTCTCTAGCTCTTGAGAGAGGTTAAAGTAATGACTAAAGAATCTGCTTCTGCAACAGAATCTAATCTATCTTCTATGCATGCATGAAGATCGGTCAAAATTTCAACAAAGCCACGTCTCAGCGTACATCTTCACATATTCAAAATTTAAACAAAAGATTAGGAGTAGCTAGCTTGGCTAAAAGGCTATGCATATGCCACTTTACATATGATCCTCTTGCTGAGAAAAGACGTGACTCTTCTCGTTTTCAGTTCTAGCTTCGACCCACATGAAAAAATTTCAGATATTTGACAAAGTATTCAGTGGACTCAGTAATTCAACTTTGATGGATGGATAGACATGGATGCTGTTAGTCAAATTGTTGACCTAATTTGTAGAACCCAACATCAAAGCACAGTGTAGAGACCTTTTCCGTTCTGGCCATGGTTACTGCACAAAACAGGACAACCTCTGCATTCAAACAGGACACCGAGTGTTGTCTTGTTGGAAAATATATATATATATATATATATATATATATA
>Ga0099824_1002474_pt1 | contig 27017 bp, 21 predicted proteins | sample SiratrowhiteBW_FD_76837 | JGI IMG/M metagenome (GOLD analysis project Ga0099824, IMG submission 76837) | Root nodule microbial communities of legume samples collected from California, USA - Siratro white BW | ecosystem: Host-associated > Plants > Roots > Nodule | place: USA: California...
AATTGAACAGAGAGTTTACAATAACTCACGCAACCTTATTCCACCAATCGAGTTAGACTGTCTTGACCTTGGTAGGAGTTTGAATGTGTGCTATGATACCCAGGGAAATACTCGAGCAGTGTTAGATCATATGGAATTTAAGATTAACTAGTTTGAATTGGACTGTGGTCCATCATCTGGTTAATCTTAATGTGCAATATATACTCATCATATGGGTGGAATAGCATAAATTTTACTAGTAATAACACTGGGCAAATCTGTCGAATTTAATTTCGACAACAGGCAATTCAAAAGCAAGAAAGGTGTTGTTTTAATTTAGCAAGTATTACGTGATCAAAAGATGCCTGTCAAGTCCTTATTTCTTAATGCATTTCTCTTGACTTGCCTATATTTGAATTTAATTTGTTGTGACCAATTTCCCGATTGAGTTTACCTATGCTATGGCCTAACATTTGTAAGGTTTGACGTTGAGATGTATGTTCATGCAGGTTTTTCAAGGTTTGCGGATTGAGTGAAAAATCATGAGATCTATAATGTCTTACCATTACCTGGATCCCGTTTATGCATTGTTAGATGTAGTCTCTATATGAATATACATAGAAAATGTATACATGGTGAAACAAAAGGAAAAAAAAATCAATCAACATTACCAATTTAGTGTTGCTTTGCTTGGTAGCAAGTGAAGGGGAAAACTTTAAGGTTTACAGATATCGATACACTGTGCAGGAAGTTAACTTTTATAGCTTTATTTGTATTCTGCTATATACTTATTTGCTAACAATAGGTTGAGATTATCGTACAAAGTACAAAATGATATGAACATTGCATTGAAGAGAACAACTAGCCGTCAGTGGGAAGAATGATAGCATATGCATGTTATTTCACTGTGTTTATGCTCTAGTCTTTTTGGATAGATTCCCTTGTTCAGTAGTCAGGAATCCCTGCAAGACATAAACCACCTAAAGGATAAAAATACTCGCGGTGGTGATTAGTTGTAATCTCATCGTTAACGCTATTCAAGTAGATGACTGTTGGCAAATGTAAGTTATGCTGAGGCAAGAATTACACTACTTATGAGGTGACTCGAGGAAGCAGAGATAAATTATGTTACATGCACGTTTTGTAAGTTGTCCTCTTATGGCTTTTTTCATTTAGCATGGATTTGGGTCTAGAACGCAAATACGGTCACCTATATTTCTCAATCAAAATGTTTGTTAAATTCATACAACTTCACTTTTAACTTGGACAAGGAAAATGAAACATAATTGTTGTTTCGAACGTTATTCCTGATTTGTTTTTCCAAATTATTGAATTACGGACATAAGTGGTCCCAAATTGCAGCTGGGAAAGAGGGGGTCCAGAGAAGCGGAGAAAATGCAGAGTTGGTAAGCAATTCACGATGTTTTAATTGTGTAAAAAAGTTATTGGTTTAATTGAGCTTTTCATCTTTTTGTTTGTTTTTGAAGTTCTTTAACTTTTTTAAAATTTATTCTCATGTCACAAACAAGCGATTTCTTTAAGAAAGAAATTATCAAATTCACCCTCCCAAACACATACAATACATAAAAGAAATATTATATACTCAAAGTGATGTCTCTCTAATAAAAAGAAACATAAACACCCTAGAAAATGTAATCTGTACTCCTCCCATTGTTTGAGGTGGTACATCATTGATGTTAAAATCTTCTTCTTATACAGCAGCACGAGTAGTTGTGCCTGGCTCTCAAGTAAATTTAGTAGATTTACTCAGAATCTTGTGATCATAAAAAGTGTTGAAGGAGTGTCCCCTCTCGATCCCATGACACAATGTCATAGTAACAAACATAATTAATTCTTCCTTCAAGTCCCAAGTTAAAAGGAACTTGATTGATGACACCTATCTCAATAATTACTCGAAATGATGTACTTTTCCCAAAAAATACCAAACACTTTAAAAAAATTATTGTAGTCTAGGTTTCATTAACCCCTTTTACTAAATTATATCAACAAACAAATAACATATAACAAGACATATTTAAAGTCACTGACATTAAACATTTTTTATTTTTTATTTTTCTTAACATCTACGTGGTTTAGTAATAAATTACTTTTCACGTATAAAAATTCTATAATCACGATAATTCAAATGATTTTTTTCTCAACAATGTCAATATGTGTTTCTAGTTAATATGTCTTTCTAGTCATGTTATATCAATAAACAATAACATATAATAACATACATTTAAAATAAACAGACATTAAACAATTTTTTATTTTTTCTTAATAAATCATCTTTTACGCTTAAATCTACAATCACAATAATCCAGGCAACTTTCGGCTCAAACACTGCCAATCTGCCAATATGCCTTTCTAATCGTGTTGTCGAAATAGTCAATTGATTAACAGCTTCCAACAAATACAACGAGTAAATACTGACCTTTTGACCTAAAAGTACAGTCTAAGTTTCGTCAGGAGTGGAGTGGAACGTAAAACCTATTATTACTCTCAAGTCAAACATATAAACCAAATGTTTCACCACTTTCAACCTATGTTTTCTCATTTAAGTTAAACTTTTCATTCTTCGTGTCATAAATAACCACAACTATATTCAAAACATCACATGTTATATAACACTATAAATTTAATATTTCTCAAATTCAACGATCAATCCATATCACAAAAACAAATCAATGATATCATAATATTTATTCAAACTATTATTTTAGATACCTTCAAACTTAATCTAAATTATCCAGTTTATAATGTTTTGAAAATAAGTTGCACAGCACAATTAAATTGTCAAAGTTTCCACTCACTCCTTCTTATTTATTTGTCAACTATCTTCAAATTCCAACACTTAATATTTCACTAAAAAAGTATTCAAAACCTATTTTACTTAACTATTACTAAAAGAGTCCGTCTTAGATGATTATTAAACTTGACCCTTGGTTTTATTCCCATTTCTGGCATCAAATTTTCAAAAAAAAAAAAAAAGTCTCACATTATTACAATTTGAAACATCATAATTACATATTTAAACAAAAAAATAGAAATATAAAATTTAAGATTTGGAATCAACTCCTAACTTTAATAAGCTTATATAAAACTGATATTTAAAATTCCCCTTAATAAGAACAAATAAAAATGAGTTAAAATAAATACAAGAGAAGAATAAAATTAAGATAGGAGTAAAAATCTTAAATTTAAGGTAATTTATCTTAAGCATGAAATAGATAAAAGAAATGTATTATGAAATTAAATAGATGAATAAAAATGAATAAAATATATGAAAATGAAAATATTTTTTTTATTTTTTTATTTTGATAAAAAAAGTATAAGAGTAATGTATCCATTTTTTTATAATTAAAGAAAGAAAACAAATAAAAATATTACAATCAAAATCTGATAATGTCACTAAAACAAATAAACAAAATTATTGGTAATTTAATTTTATGATAAATAAAATCACATCATTGATATTAGTTTTGTTCTAAAAATTTGTTTATATCTTTTAAAAAAACTCATATGAATGATGCCAATGAAAGAAAAACATTTGTTTCTTAATATTGTAAAATGACTTAACTTGCAAAACTTTTCAAAAAAGAAATTTATTCCAATTTTCTTTTCCTTTACATTAGACAATGAGAATAAAGAAAATAATCTCAAATTTTATATACTCTTCGTCTTTATAAAATTAAAATTACATCATCTTTATAAAATTACAATTACATTATAAATAATAAAGTTTAGATTTAAATTAACTTAATATTCTTCTTTATTAAAGACTTGATCATAAATTTTGAATTTTCTCTTAGGGAACTAGCAGGATTCTACTTTTTATTCTTCTCAATGAATCTTTTGACTTCTAATTTATGAAATAACACTGTTTTTTTATAGTATTTATAGTTATTAATTAGTTTAAAATTAAGATAAAAAATAATTAAATTAAAATTTTAAAAGAACAATACAAAGAGAATAAAATAAAATTAAAGAAAATTATATATTTATAGAATATTTCATTTTATTCTTTTTGTATTATCTTTCAAAATTTAATTCAATTAATTTTATATATCTTTCTATATTAATTTCAAATTAAATAATAATTACAAATACTACAGTAAAAAAATATTTCATAAGTTAAAAATCAAAGAATTTATTGGAAGAAATAAAAAAAGGTAGAATATTGCTGCTTGCGTAACCCCATTAATTTCTCATGTTTGAGAGAGAAAAATATTAATAAAAATTAAGAAAATACAAATCGATGCATAAATTGCAATTAAATTAATTAACTATACTAAAATAACTGGTAACAATAAATATTTACAATTAAATTTTAAATCTATTAAAATATTCCTATAGAAAATATTACTTAAAAATAAATTAAAAAGTAATTTACAAAAAAAATTCTACTGTACATAAATTTATTAAATTCACACTTAAAAAACTATATTGTATAAGTAATTGTAAATTAAATAAAAAAATTCCATCGAAAAATTTTAGGTATTCGATAAAGTTTATCAATGCCCTTCTTCCTATATTTAAAATTTATACTAAAAGATTAAGTTTAATACCAAAAGCTTATTATTGTGTTTTTTTTTTTTTTTATGATTATATTATATTCTCTCTTTAGGGTCGGGGTTTTGGTTGCTCACACCGTCTTCTCTGCAGCGCGAGTCAGCTAGGGTTTACAATCTCGCACTTCAGAAAACATGGCGACCCTCGTGCCAACCTCCGAAGAAGACGCTGCACTCTCCGTCGTTCGATTCGCCTCTGAACTTGCCTGGGCCGATGCCGGTCCCGAGGTTTTTCTTCCTCATTCTTCTCTCTATCTTCCACTGTCTTCAGCCCTTCTCTGTGTTTTTTCTCATTCGGTGTAATTGTGAATGGCTCGGTCATTTTTGCTTTTTTGTTAGTTTCGGTATGAGATATTTGCTTCTGATTGTCTGCTAGGGACATGACGGTCTGTTCACGATACGTTGTCTATATGCTTAGTTGAAATGCTTGTAGAACTTAAAACTGAATCTGAATTTGTAAAACTCGGTGATTTTGATTGAATACTCAAATTTTGGTATGTTCTTTGGGACTCGCTCTGCATCATTACTTTTGTCGTAAAATTTCCAGATTCACGTTGCTGTTCAGAAAATTAGAGGGAGTGACATTTATTGGTTCGTTTGGTTGGTTGGATGGGAAGAGATTGATTTAAAAATGTCAGGAATTGTATTTTTTTTTATGTAGTTTTAGGGTTTGTTGGTCTACATTATTTTCCTCTATTGCTTCTCTGTACTCTTACGAGTCTTGTTATGTGATGCGTTGTTGCGTTCTTGTTTGAATTTGGTGTTTGTATTATTCATGAATTTAGTTCTTCCCATATGTTTTGTCAGGTTGCTGAGCCACAAGTTAGTAGACTCTGCATGGAGGCTGAAGAGTTCATTGTTATGGGAAAGTGGTTGGAGCTAGCATCATTGATGATTACCTCTGCTGAATTGATTTTCTCAAAGGTTTCTGAAAAAGGTAGAGTTATCTTTTTTGCTTCACATTGGTATGAACAGCTTTTGATGTTGTATTCCTCTTGCATTTTGGTCTAATTCCACTTCATTGTTGAACACATGAACCGTATTTGGTGTTTGTGTTATGAAATCATCTGTGCTCGATCCTTTTCCAACTCTGCCACTTTGGTTGGTTGCGACATATTGTTGACCTGCGATATTTGCTACTGCCTTTTTTTCTTTATTCTGTTGCGTTTGCGGCTTCCTTGTTGGTTGTTTCATTTTTCACTTTTTGGTTTAGAATCCAATTTGATATTGCATAGAGAACTGCTCAGGGTGTTAGGATATGCCATTAATAGTCCAGCTAAATGTGAGTGTGTTAACAAGTTCTGCCATATCTTGTACCAGATATAGAGTCCATCTTCACTATCATTTGCAATCTTGTTACAAAGACTGCGAATCCAGACGAAGCGATGGAGATTGTAAAAGTTGTAACTGCCAAAATACTTCAGCAGCCAAACGAAAAGCCTGCCGTGCGATTGAAAATGTAATATCAAATGATGCTTGGTTTAAAATTTCTGGTGATGCATGCTGGTGTGACTATTTATATTATTGTTTTTGAAATATATTTTCTTATCTTTTCTCTACAGTTTGATTAATCTGTACAATCTTTTGGAGACTCCATACTGCCAGTTTTATGTCTACATGAAGACGCTGAATTTAGCTGTTGATGGGAAAGTCACTGAATTTATTATACCTTCATTCAAAAAGATTGACAACTTCTTGAAAGACTGGAAAATTGGGATACCGGAACAGAGAGAGCTCTTTCTCGCCATCTCTAACATTTTGAAGGAAAATAAAAGGTGTAGCAGAAGTAAATTTCTGTTAATACCAATTTTATTTATGTTCTCTTAACCTCTCTTCACGGTGGGAGTACTACTTAAGTTTTTTACCATCAGACTGCTTTCCTCTCTTCTATCTGTCTTTCAATCTTCTTACATGTAAGTAATTAGTATTTCATCTTATTTTATCTCAGCATGTCAAAGGATGCTTTAAAGTTCCTGACCAGTTATCTGGCAACTTTTTCGGGAGAAGATGCCCAAGTTTTGAGTGAAGCCAAGGATGAAGCTGCACATGCAATTGTGGAATTTGTAAGGGCTCCTGACATCTTTCAGGTACCTTGTCCCATATGTAATTATGATGTTTGAAAGGTTGTACGATCTTACAGTTTCAGCTTCCTACATTGTTTAACTATACTATTTCTAGGAGTTAACTTTTGTATTGTCTGTAGACATAATATCACATGTTTTCGATTTCTTCCATTGCTTTGATGGTGCATGATTTTCTGATCTGTGTCTGGATGTGTATAATTTATATAGAAGTATGAAACAGTGGAAATGACAATTTTCTTATCAGTACTTAAAACAACATTGAGTGATTAGGGCATTTTGTTAGGTCGTCTTCGTTTAGAAATTGCAATTTTTGTTTGTCATCATAGATTTTTACTTAGATGCCTAAGTTTGTCATTTTTAATGCCATTGTTGGTCTATATTACTATGATTTCTGGAAAAACATTCACTGAGTTGATTATCATGTAGTGTGATATTCTAGACTTGCCGGCTGTTGCACAACTGGAGAAGGATGCCAAATATGGTTTGTTATATGAGCTTCTCAAGATTTTTGTTACCCAGAGGCTGGATGCATACTTAGAATATCATGCTGCAAATTCCACCTTGTTGAAAACTTATGGTAAACACTGTTTATGAACGATTATCATTTACATGTAGTTACATAACTCGTTCTACTTTATGTTACTAACAAAATGTTATGATGTTGTTAGGCCTTGTACATGAAGAATGCATTGCTAAAATGAGGCTGATGTCATTGGTGGATCTTAGCTCTGATGCATCTGGTACCATTCCATATGAACTCATCAGGGACACACTGCAGGTAATTTTGTATCTGGTTTCTATGTTTTGTAATTCTGTTCTTTGTATCATAATTGGAATTTGCAATGTCCCTTTCAGATCAATGATGATGAGGTGGAACTGTGGGTAGTTAGAGCAATAACTGCCAAGTTAATTGATTGTAAGTTGGACCAAATGAATCAAGTAGTTGTTGTTAGGTATGTTCTACTTCTATCTATTGTCTTTCTCTGAATCCTACTATCTTTCTATACTATACTCTGGAAACATTGATGTGCACCTCTTGGAGATGGCTATTTTGTTGAGCATCATATATCTCCCCATTTTGAAAATTCATTTTACTGTTACGCACAATTTAATGCAAGTGTTAAATTTGCAGTCATCCTACTGATCGTGTGTTTGGTCAGCACCAATGGCAAGCACTGAGAACAAAGCTAGCGACATGGAGGGTAAATAATTTCAGAATTATAATTAGTTATGTATAATGCACACAAATGTTTGTATTCCTGTTTTTATACAGCCATCCACATAGTACGAGCATGATAATTGAATTCATAAATTCATTTTAGAAAGAAAAGAACTATCGTAGTTAATGTGTTATAAGAATTTATTTTATGACCTTCAATATCGTGGGTAAATATTTTAAGATTTGAAAAGCCTGTCGGTTTGAATTATGCTGCATGTTTAAATGCTTATGACTTTTTTATGAATAAAAATACAGATTGTGTACCACAAACGTAAAATTTCATATATTCACTATTGTTGGTGTATACATTTTAAACATTATTTTTTTCCTGGAGAATATTTGCATCTGCTTATCTAGCTTTTCATATTAGATCATTATTATGCGATATGTTCTACATGAAGGTAGAGCACTTACTTGGATTTTGATTGTTGAGTAATATGTAATGAAATGTCATTGCTTTAACACAAGTAACTGATGTTATATTCACTATGCTGTTTGATTAAATGTTTCCTATTTCTAGGGAAATGTTGCAAATGTTATCAGTACCATTCAGGCCAACAAAATAACGGAGGATGGGCCCCAGGCAGCCCAAGGTTTGGTAGCTCGGTGAGGACGTTTTGAAGCGAAGCAATTATCTGAGTGTCTAGATTTTATCCTGGTGGAATTTTTTGATCTTGAAACACAGTGTAATTTGTTTGTTACAATTTTATAAATTTATTTTAGTTGACTACTGACTCTAATTGTACTACCCAACTTTGGGAGAGAGCTATTATTATTGAATTTTATGTTTTGTTGACCTGCCTCACGTTTGCGTCGAGGATATTCTCCCAGCTGGTCCTTCACCTTTTATTGACTCAATAATAGCTAGAGTGAAAGTCGGAACTTGCAGTCTTATCTTCTCGTCAATTGAGTTTAAAAATACCATATTTGCCGAATTGCTCTTAAGGAGCTTCTTTTTCGCTGTTTCTGAACATCAGTGCGCCACGCTCTACGATTACAGAGATTGACTTGTTCCCAAGATTACTGAGTTGTGTGTCGCAATATGAACTTAGATGAGCTAAAAGGATCAGATACAGTTGAACCTTGAAGTAAATTGTTTTTTTTTTAGTTTAACAAATAATTTTTTGATAATTAGATACGAGAAATGTACAGTGACTTTAATGCAATAGCAAGGATGCATGCTAATGTTATCGTTGTAGATATATTAACGATCTCGATCCAATCAAGTGTTATTGGTAGTCAATATTTATCTATTCATTCATTTTGAAGACAATTTGATAAAATGATATTACTGTTACTATAATGTTATGTTTGTCAGATGGTTTATAATTTGTTAATTAACTAATGCATATATCTATTCTTTATCTTATTTTTTTTAGTTTTAACGAACCAACTCAATTGATTATAGTTGAATTCATTCCTTCAAAGTAAGTTGAACCCAACCAGGTTGACGACGGAGAGTTTGGTTGAGACGAACTAACATTTTATCGTGTCATTCCTAAAACATTTACAAGATGTGGCAAACACATCAATCGTGTTATAACACATGTTTGGTAAATTGTTTGAAATGTATTATTTTAGTAAATTATTTTAAATTTTATGCTACGTTTATTTTGGTATAAAAGCCGGTATCTTCGGAGTATGTAGTAGGCTAAATCGGCTGGCCCAACGTCAGGAAAAGATTTACTAAGGCGCCGCAAGTCGGAATTTACTAGAAGGATTCCAAACATGAGTAAAGAGACTGATTGCGACAAATTGGAACACAAGTGAGTGGAGTGATAACAACAGAAGAGAACAAACAAGACAATGGCTTCTTTGTGTGGCCGAGGCACAAAAACAGTAATACGGCGCACTTTAATTTTCACCTCTAACACTAATCCTAACACCTTCTCCCGCACCTCTCTCCGAAACACTTTATCCTCACTCCTCTTTCCGCCTCCTGTTTCAAACTCTCACGCCCTTCATCGCCATTTCAGTTCCACCAAAAACCCCGTTGACACCAAGCTCAACTTCTCCCTCTCTGACTCAGACTCCGAATCCGACGACCAAATCAGCAATACCAACAAAGAAACCGTCAAAACCAATGGGGCAGTCCCACCCCCTTACGACCCCTTCAGCAAGAAGCCCGTGATAGAAGACCCGAAGGACCCAAAGGACTTGCAACAGATTTTCCATGACATGAGGAGCGGCGATGGGTTGTTCAACCACGCAGTTAAGATGTTCGACGCATTATCCAAAGAGGGTCTCACCCACGAGGCGCTGGAGCTCTTCGGCCAGATCAAGGATAAGGGTCAGATGCCCGACGTGGTGGCCCACACCGCCATCCTCGAAGCCTACGCCAACGCTGCACAGCCAAAAGAGGCTCTCAAGGTTTACATGCGCATGCTCACTTCTGGGGTGTTGCCCAACGCTTACACCTATGCTGTTCTTATTACGGCTCTTGCTGCTGATGCAAAGTTTGTGAAGGACGCTAATAAGTACCTTTTGGAAATGATAGATAAGGGGATGAAGCCCAATGCAAAAACTTATACCTCTGTGTTTGAGGGGCTGCTCAAGGAAGAGAGAATAGATGAAGCTACACGCTTGCTGGAGCAAATGAAGTCTAAGGGGCTTGTTCCCGACGAGAAGGCTGTGAGAGAGGTTCTAAGCAATAAAAGAGGTCCTGTTTTTAGAAATCTCATGAACGTTCTTTTTGGCAAGTAGGGAAACCTACTTAACTCTCACTATAACATTGTTTGAACATGTTCGAGTGCGAAAATGAAATATATTTCTTTGGTTTATAGATCTTGTATTTGTTCGTTATGCATTTCACTTAGGTCTGCATGGATGGTGAATAGTAAATAGCGTAATACAAACACTTGTCACAAAATTGGTAAAATTACGGCCTTGAGTCTAAATTGTATAATAGAACATAATATCCTGTCATTTTTTGAAACATGACGGTTAAGCTGACAAAACAGCATAGTACAGTTAACTGTTCTTGCCACAAAAAATACTATGATAGAGATATTACAATAAGGGTGAAGACAAAAATGTTCATTCTTTAGACAGGTGGAGACCTCTCCGTAGAATGCTAAAAAAACAATAATAGATAAGTAATGTAAGATCGATTGTGTGATTCTTGGGGCGAAAGCATCTTCAATTTCTTGAATCCCCCGCCAGGGCATCAATAGTGCAGCTCCCTAAGTATGGGATTGGGTGGAGCCAGGGCGAAAGATGTACAAACTAGAAAAAGTCTCGTTTTTTGCGACAATCTGATGCTCGATGCCCAGGCTGTCCACAATTAAAACAGGCCCCTCCGTGCCCGCCTCTGTAAATGCACGTTCAAATTTCGTTACTTATTAAATATTACATAGATAAGAAGGAAGAAACTTAACAAACATAAGTAAAACAGTTACTATAAGTTTATAACTTGTGCTATACTGTAACCTGTTTGATGATGAAAATCTGTTTGATCGTCCACCTCCATTTAGCCAGTCATCGCCCCTGTTTTTTCCCATTCGTGACCTGTTGTTACCTGATTTGAAATTTCTACCGCCTCGTCCAAACTCATCATCAGAGTCTTGGCCTCCTTCCCATCCCCGTGAACTTCTAAAGTTTCTTTGATCCCTAGAATTAGAACCCCTTCGGCTACTTCTGTCTCTGTCAGAAAATTTCCCATAGAAATCACTTGCAGGTTCATCATCTTGCAAAGGAGGTAACTGCCAATGCAATTGGTCAAATTGTTATTCCAATACAATAAACTGAGACCAAAATATGGTTGCTGTTTTAGTAGGGGGAGTACACTACAAAAGCAACAAAAATTAAACAAGAAGAGATCAGCCAAACTTTGTTACTTACCTTGGTGATTTTGGAAATAGTGTTTCCAGATGGCAGTTCCTTTTTTAGCAACTCTCTAGCAATTTCCTCCGGGAGATCAAAAACAGCTCCTTTAATCTGATACAGGCATTACCAACTTTAGAATAAATTGAATGGTGCGGTAATTATCTTAATAATACTGAAGTTCCTTACAAAAGACTAGCACAACAGAAATAAATAGTAGTACAAAGCTACAGACCCTCTCATCTGCAATTAAATGTATTTTTCCAACTTCATCAGCAGCTGGAGAATAAACATCAGAAAGAAACCCAGTGACAGATCTTGCAGAAAAAAATCTTCCAGAAGTGTCTGAATCTCGAGTCAGTTGCAATGTAATCCATCCCTACATCACCATAGTTTTAATGAACAACAAAATAATCCATGCCCTAACAGCAGACATTGACACATATATGTGAACTTTGATAGTTTATACAAAAAAAAAAAAAAAAAAAAACAAAAAAAAAAAAAAAAAAAAATGAAAAAAAAATTTTAAAATTTAAAAAAAAAAAAAAAAAAAAAAAACCTAGTTAACTTAGAACCAATATTGTGTTCTAAATTTTTTTTGACGACTAGTTCCAACTTAAAAACAAATAAAACAACGATTAACTCATCAAAATATTAATCGAGGAGCAAACGTTAAATATCAAAACCAATTCAAATTTTTGTGGGTTTTCATGTTAGGAGAACACTTAGTGTACCAACCTAGATAGGTCCGGTAAAAATTATATTGCAATTGCTATTCTCCCAGGGAAATATTTAGCTTTTTATTGTACTGAACAGATTTTCATTACATTCAGATGGCACATCCTTTTCATGAAATATAAATCATTATGTATAGTATCACCCAGAAGGAATACGGGAAACAATAAATTTAGAAAAATTCAAGACTTAAATTGCAATTTGAAAACATATGCTTCTACAACACCTGTTCATGATTGATAAGAGACCGACATGATGGAGGTCTAGAGAATCCACTCATCTGTGCTAGAGCAGCTGCAAGGGCACTTGCTCCTTGTTCTTCAACCAGTTTTTGTGCAGTTGCAGTGAAAAATGCAACAGACTCTGGATGAACTCTATTAAGTGCAGCAACAACTTGCTCAGCAGATGACTCCAAAATTTCTTCTATAGCTGGTGGACTAATGAATTCAAATTTGCAGCCCACATCATGCTCAAGGGATCTAACTGTTCTCTTGTGGTTACTGGTGTACATCAATATGGCAGTACCCTCTTTTCCAGCACGCCCAGTGCGACCAGAACGATGTACAAAAGTCTCAGCATCATTGGGAAGTTCATAATGTATAACCTGAAGAAAAACAAAGCAACAACAACGAGCTTCTCAATATGTTGACAACAGATAGCAGTTCCGTATTTGAAAAAAGCATAAAAGTATTACGATTCGATTTCAAATGTTTTAGATCTTAAAATTCTGGTGATAAATAGAACCGAAATTGAGTCCAAAGAAGTTATCACGGTACTGCTTACACAAAACACATTTTATAAATGACAAAATTCTAAATGCCAAGTGATATAAATACTGCACCATGATAAAGATTGAATAACGTCAGATATACTGGAAATATATCCTTATATAGAAAAATAAACCAGATTACAACAAGCAAACCAAACTTAAGAATTGAGAAACTTTAATCTCAAATAGGCAATAAAGTTCTAATCCAACCTAGGGATAAGATATCTCAAGACTCAAACTACAAGACCCTCATTTTCCAGCAATTGAATAAAACATGAATCTTCATTAAAAATCCTCCAAATTACAATAATCCAAGTGGTTGAGTTTACTACTTCAACATTAGTTGACATAAATATAAAATTAACAATAGAAAATAAAAAAAAATTGCTAGAATTTCAAGAAAAATCTTAATAAAATAAAAAATTGGAAAAAGGACGTTTATGTTGACCAAAAATCATCATTTTGGACTTACCAAATCAACATTGGGAATATCAAGTCCACGAGCTGCAACATCAGTGGCAACAAGCACTGTGAATTTCCCTTGCCGAAAACCATTCAATGTTCTCTCTCTCTGATGCTGAGATATATCACCATGCAGTGCTTCAGAAGCTATACTACTCGTTAACGCCAATGATACTTCATCAGCATCCCTTTTTGTCTGCGTAAAAACAATAGTCTTTCCACCCTTTGCATAAACCTAAACAGCACAGTAACTTTCAGTGGAATTATTGAACTTGAAGTATATTCACAAGCATAAAACTAATTAAAATTTTATACAGACATGTAATTTGAATTTGCAATAGTAAAATGAGCCTTAGAGAATTCTTAGGCATAAGTTCCTGTCAGGGTATTCCACACGAACTACATCCCAACATGACAATAATGAAAGATGGAGTTTCTTTAAACGGTAATAATGTATATATATTTACCACTAAACTTCTACACTTTTGCAAATTTTATGTTGAACTTTCAATTACGCAAATTTTACCCCATGAAATTAAAAATTATACACATTTTACCTCTAAGTCAAATTACAAACAGTGTGGTAACGATGCGAACGTAAAGTTTCTTTCAGTCCAGGGTGGAATATACATTACATTTTAAATCACACATTTTATCACTAAACTTTTGCAATTTTACTATTGAACATTCAATCTTGCAAATCTTAAAACTAAACTTTTAATTACGTGAATCTTACCACAGGTTTTATTTTCGTCAATTTTACCATCTGAATTTCAAAATTATTACACATCTTACATTTCTATAATTGGATGTTAATTTACTAAGAATATGATGAAGTGACTAATAACAAAACCATTTTGTGCTCCCATGTGAGTTTGAGGTGAAATAATGCCGTTATTTCTTTGGACAAGGTTGAGAAGAGGGAAGTAAATATGAAATGTAAATGTTTGGAGTAGTTTTAGACCAAAGTAATATTACTAACATGTATAAGATTAAAATAATTTAATTATAATTTTTCATAATAGTTTTTACTCTAAAGCTATGTATTTAACTATGCAATCGTACAGGGTACACCATTTATGTCATTAAAACTGTCTCAATAAAATCTAAATAATTTCATAATTATTACTAATTATTTATTATTTAAAAACAATTTTTTAAATTTATCTTTTATTTTCCTCATTTTACTCTGTTATATAGCTTTCTGCAAGAGTAGCATCAACCCAAATAATATATTTAAAAATATGAACTAGGTAGGATGTTAAGCATGAATGTAGCTAAAAAAGTCAAAATCTTAAGATTCTAAATGGATTCCGTAGAATGAAGAACAAATAAATTAAACAAATAGTTTAATATTAATAGTAGGGGTGTTACTTCATCATCTATAGTTAATACAACATGAAATATTTCCACTTAATTTATTGGCCATATAACCACAAATTTATTTTTCCACCTTATTGATTGGTCATGTCATCTCGTTAATAACTTGATATCAATTCCCGCAAAGATCAAATGTATAATTTTAAAATTCACACGGTAAAATCACAAAATTGAGAACTTACAAGTAAAAGTTCACAAAATTGAAAGTTTATTGATATAATTCACGAAATTGAAAGTTCAGCTATAAAATTTGCAAAAACGAAAAAGTTTAGTCATAAAATGTGTAATTTAAAATATAATTTATATTTCACTCTGAACTGGAAGTTAGCACACATTGATCACATCAACACAATGTTAATAATTTGACAACCATCTAAGAGAAATGAAAGAATTGAGTAATTTTGAAATTCAGAACAGAAAATTTCTGAAATTTAAAGTTCAATGGTAAAATTCACAAATATATAAAAGTTTAGTGGTAAAATATGCAATGAAGTCTTTTTTATTAGCATATCTTACAATAACACCATCCCAATCAGAATTCAGAAATATAAGCTTTTGAAATTACCAAACATCAAGTTAAGATTGTAATTTGTAAAATCATAACAGCAAACTTACAGTTATAAGATCAGAAAGAACTGTCCGTTTTGAAGTGGCAGTGGCTGATAAAGCATAAAGTTTGATCCCTTCAGCAAGTTTCACTTCTTGTTCGCCAACCTTGTTCAGGAGAAAAGGGAAAAACATCATAACCAATTTCCTGATATTAAAGCACATCTTAATCATGACTAATTTTCATTCCACAATACGGTAAGCATTATTAGTATGCACAATTTCATCTGTTCGAAAAAAAAAAAAAATATTAGAAGAAAAGAGTCAGTTTAGTGGAAATTCATTCATGCTTTCCCTTTGTCTCTCTCCGAATGCATTATATCAAACCTACAACAAGATGTATCCAAACAAATGAAAAAGGTTTATGATGAGGAATTGCATCATTGATGTTTAAGTAGATTATTAAACACATAGTGTAGTTATGACCAGCTTTTTACTCACCAAAAGAAAGCCATGTACTAAGTCAGTAACATAAGCTAAGGATTATGCTAATGCAGTCAAGACAAAGAACCTTTCTTTTCAAGTAAATCCTGCCATCCAGGTGAGTTTTAGTGTTTTACATCAATAAGTCACAAATAGTAGGGGTAGGTTACACGTACACCTACAAGACTTTGTAGTCAGCACAGATTGAAATACAATTGATTAATTACTAATTATGAAAGAAACGAAAAATTCACTAGAAAGTACATGTCTTCTATATTGGACAATACTTTGAACCCTTTTTGAAAAGTGTCCTCACAGGCTCACTCATCACCAAAGCAGACACTGTTTTAAACCAGAATCCAACATATCACACAGAGCCTATTTCCCTGCACAGCACCACTTATTGTTGATGAGAAATATAAGATGACCATATTATGTGTCTCGTGCTAAACAATGAATCCACACTCGTACTCCATAAATAAGCAAGTACATAGTCAACAACTCTGCTCATTCAGAGAGAAGACAAGCCAAAAAAAGCAACAAAAGATTTTACCAAATCAATTGTCAAAGGATTGTTCAAATGCTTTCTGGACAGTTTCTTGACCCAACCAGGCATGGTAGCAGAAAAGAGCATGGTCTGGCGCTGCGCGGGAACCTTATCCAAAATGACCTCCACGTCCTCCTCAAACCCAACAGCAAGCATCTGATCAGCTTCATCAAGCACCAAATACTGCACCTCACTCAGTTTAAGGCTACCTCCGTTCACTAGATCAATTATTCTACCCGGTGTTCCAACCACCACATCAACACCGCGCGAAAGTGCACTCTGCTGTGTTACATAAGAAACACCCCCATAAACACAAACCGTTTTCAGGTAAGGTGCTGATTCTTGTATCTCCTTCTCAACTTGCTTGGCTAACTCCCTAGTAGGTGCTAGAACCAATGCCTTGGGAAGCCTCCCATGCCTCCTGCAAAAATTAAACACACACACATGAATATATAAACCAAAAAAACCTACAAGATTAAATAATGTGCATGAATAATAATAGTGCGGACCTGTGAGAACTTTGCTCATCATCATCTTCATCCCCAGTGAGGCCTTTGAGAATTGGAATTCCGAATGCTAATGTTTTGCCAGTGCCGGTCTTTGCTCGAGCAATGATATCTCTACCTTCTAGTGCAGGCAGTAACACAGCTCTCTAATCACACCGAAGAACAAACATTTAGACTTGTGGTAGTTGAAAAGAAAAAGGAAAAAAAAGTACTGATACCTGAATGGGAAAGAGGCTTGTGATTCCACGTTTTTGTAGGGCTTGGACGAGGGATGAAGGTAAAGACAATTTGGAAATGTCGAGTTCGTGGTCGCTGACGTGGACAGGGTCATAGCCAAATTGGAGGCTATTGCTAACGTCGTCGAGAGTTAAACCCTCGAAGGGTTTTTGGGTGAGAATGGAAGAAGTGGGCGTGGCAATGGCTGAAGGAACGGAAGAGAGCGTGGGGTTACGGGGAAGGGTGTTGAATGAAACGGAGGTGGTTGGTCTTCTGAGGAGTTGGAGAGAGGGGTTTTTGAAAATGGAAATGGAAGAAGAGAGAGGTATGGTAGAAGAAGAAACCATGTTTGTGCAGGGAAGAAGAAGAAGAAGAAGATGAAGCGGCGAGGGGATAAGGCCACGCACTTTGTTGCCTCTGAAACTATGGCTTTTAAACCTCTCTGTAACTGAATAAGAGATACTTGAATTTCGATTCGGGTCTTTTCCGGGTCATGTCCGCAATACAATTTATATAATTATCATTTAATATTTAAGCTTTTTTTTTAATATATATCATGTATTAACCACGTGATTATATTATTTGCTAAATTTATGTTAACTATTTAAAAAATATAATTTGTATTGATTAATCCTGTAAAACATTCCTTTATTAAACATGAATATAAAGAATGAAATTAATTAATTTTAAATAACTTTTAAATGTCATAATTTAGTGCTCAAGTTATATTGCAATATTTCTATTTCTTTTCTTCCTTATGTACTACATTTGTTTACTCTTTTTTTCTTAATTTATATTTATTCACTTTTTAATAAAGTAATCTGACTTTTACAACGTTTATTCAAAGCTAAGTCTATAAAATTGTTTTTTTTAAATGCCATAATTTGAAAACGCGGAATTAAATAAGAAAAGTTACGGCATTTAAAGAGATTAATAATTAAACAGATAAAGACGATTAAGAAGAATAAACAGAATATAGGAGAAATAAAAAAAGTGTGAAAAACAATAGAGTAATAAAAGCTTTAAATTAAGAAAAACTGAAAAGCAAGCGTGAATTAAATAAAGGGAAATTATATTTTTTTGGTACCGTTGTGCCTGTGAGCACTGAGGGAATAGAATTAGAATGAAAGGAAGAAATTGAGGTATTGGCGTGTTAACGGCACTGTGTCTCCCCTTCCAAATTCCGATTCCTTCATAGCCGCCATTATTTGGTGTCCACTGCATCTTCCTCTCCTTTTCCCATTCTTTCTCTTCCAACAACTTCCCAGATCTGCTCCTTTTCCCTCCAACAATCATTTCTCCAATTCTGCCTAGGGTTCACACTTTCCTCTTTCTACCGCCTCCTTCATGTCATGAATTCGGCTCCGTTGGCACCACTCGCCGATTTTCGCTGACGGAGATTCGAAATTCGGCGGCAAAATGGCTCCAATCTTGTTGTACATCGTCGCTTTCCTTTGCACGTGCGGAGCTATTGCGTTGTCCTTGCTTCACATTTATAAGCATCTCCTCAATTACACCGAGCCTACTTATCAGCGCTTCATTGTTCGTATCGTTTTCATGGTCCCGGTGAGTCATTCATTATGAATGCCTCTTGCGGAATTTGATCATTTATTATTGTAATAATTGTGATTAACGAAGGTGTTGCCCGTTTTATTTTCGGAAAATGAAGATATAAATTGTTTTGTTGTTTTTTTTTTCTATTATTGTTTGGTATAGCAGCTGAAATATGTGCTGTTGTGCTTTCTTTTATTTGCCGTCTTTAGTAGCTGAAGTGATTATCTTACTTGTAAGTTAGTTGAAATACGAAATTAAATGCACGTTATAGCGTGGATTGCATGCATGTCAAAAAAGATTGTTAAATAAGGTATTTGTGTTAATGGATAAGCGGAGATTGTGCAGTTGTTCCATTTTCTTCGTCTTTGAAATTGAAAGTTCTGGAAATTTTGCCGCTCCTTTGCTGGTTGCTGCTTCGTCTATTTGGTTTTTGGTTTGGCTCTAGGCCACACCTGTTTACTTTTTGTATCTGATGCGTTTTTGCTGATCATTCGTTAAAAGTACTTTCCCGTGCTGTGTATTCGTGTTTCCTAGTTCATTAAAAAAACATATGTATTTATTTTGTTTACTCTCTATTTTCATGTCACTGAGTTGTTGATCTTTTACTGGGAAACATACCGGTTTGCTTTCTGTTTTATGTCTGTATGATTTGGTCCACTCAAATTTGAAATTTAATTTTTAACAGGTTTATGCGTTGATGTCATTTTTGTCGCTTCTTCTACCAGATGGTTCAATCTATTTTAATTCAATCAGGGAAATGTAAGTTGTTTTATGTTTCTGCTTTTGTTGTGGTTGCTGCTATCTTGAATTTTAATATTTTATTTTATTATTTTGTGTATCATGGTTTACATGTCAGTTTTTATTTGTTTCTTTTGTTCGTATAATTTGTGAGATAACCTGTATCCGTTTATGTACCTGGGTGAATAGTCAGATCAGAAGTAGTTTTTTTAGGTGTCATTCTGTCCAGAAACCCCTAGAAGTTGCTTGTGGAACTCACTGGTTTAGTATCCTTCTCCGGATGAAATCAATCCAACCCTAGGATACAATTTCATGTATTTTCCTTTTAAAAAATTAGTTTAACTTTTCTGCATATCTGATCAAGTAGCCACTGAACAGGGCTCGAGAGTATTATTATTATTATTATTATTATTCTCATATTTTGTTCATTACGTGACTGAGGTGGCAAAGGAGGATGTTGCAGCAGAAACCCTGCTTAAATATGTAGTTATAATCCTGAATGGCACCTCGCTTCCCCCCTATTCATGTGATTTTGACAGCCTTTTATATTTTTGGGTGCATCTGCAGACTTTAATTCGTTAATGTCACTTGTCACATGTTTAAAATATAAATGGATTTATGACCTATTTTATCAACTGGTAGCAGTGCATTTAATAACATTATCCTGGCTGCTTTTTCAGATATGAAGCTTGGGTTATTTATAATTTCCTATCACTGTGTCTCGAGTGGGTTGGTGGTCCTGGAGCAGTAGTCCTAAGTTTAACTGGACGGATTCTGAAGCCATCATGGTTTCTGATGACTTGTTGCTTGCCTCCAATGGCACTTGATGGGTGAGTTTTTGCTAACCTTATGTTTTTTATTTTTTTTATTTCAAGTTTTTGTGCCTGAAAATTGATACCTAGAATTTTCCTTAGAATTAATGTATTACCCAACTTTTGTAAGTGGGCTTATGTAAGTTTTGTTATTTGAAAAACTACTTTTGTGCGAATGTAAATCTTCGGATCCCAGGGAAACAAAAGTATGATTCAAACTTGTAATGTGAGAACTTTATTGTTATCATATTTGATGATCATCTCTCATTCCTGAACTTTCTGCAGGCGTTTTATACGTAAATGCAAGCAAGGGTGTTTGCAGTTTGTGATTTTGAAGCCCATTTTAGTTGTTGTTACACTCGTACTTTATGCAAAGGGGAAATATAAGGATGGAAACTTCAGTCCAAAGCAATCATACTTGTATCTTACAATCATCTATACATTCTCCTACACAATGGCTCTGTATGCTCTTGCTTTGTTTTATGTGGCATGCAAGGATCTGCTTCAACCATTCAATCCAGTCCCAAAGTTTATTATAATAAAATCTGTTGTATTCCTAACTTATTGGCAGGTACTTCTCATGCCTCTTTCTTTTTATGGTCTATCCTTTCCTTGTATTATCAACTCTATCTTTTGCTTTCTGTAAGCTATAAGACTATCTCAAAAACCAAATTATTTAAAACATCTACCAACTATATTAATAACCCCCCATATTACACTGTAACACTTGTCAATCATGCAAAAGTTGTTCTGCTATTCTATGAGATATAATTTAGAGTTTGAAAATGATTCGCTGTTAATTTAATACTGTATTCCAGATAGAGGTTTGACGCAACTTTTTGTTTCTGATATTTTAGGGTGTCTTAGTTTTCCTTGCTGCGAAGTCAGAATACATTAAGGATGCAGATCAAGCTGCCCTACTTCAAGATTTTATCATTTGTGTTGAGATGCTTGTTGCAGCTGTCGGACATTTTTATGCATTTCCATACAAAGAATATGCTGGGGCTAACATAGGTGGATCCCGTGGGTTGTCAGCTAGCCTTGCTCATGCTTTGAAATTAAATGACTTCTACCATGATACCGTCCACCAGGCCAGTCTCACTTTTAATATTCTTCTCATAGTTTTACTTTACCGTCATAATACTAAGCATCAGACTCAATGGATTACCGTGCAACCGTCATGTTGCAATTCTAGTTCCATGGAACTTTCTGTATGATTCTTTGTGACTCAATCTGCTTGTTTAATGTCTGCTGACAGTTTGATATTGCTTCTGGCAGTTTGCACCGACATACCATGATTATGTTCTCTACAACCACGGTGAAGGTGAAGAGGGAACTAGGAAGTATAGGTCACGAACTTTTGTTCCAATTGGCCCAGAAATGGACACTGTGAGAAGAAATAAGCATTTGTTTGGAAACAAACCAGATGACATACAGCTGTCAAGCTTTTCTTCTAATAGTAGCTCTGCCTCAAATTCTGGTCTCAATTCCGAAGTGTCACATTCTGGTGGAATGAAATCTTCCTTACTCGTGGATGTGTCAAATTCTATGTCCGTGCCCTACGATATGACACTTATTGACTTGGATGCATCCAGTTATCCTGAAAAAGTTCCAGCAGCTGATAATGCCGGTACTCGGTGATAATGAATTCGGAGCCAAGTTAGTTGGAAAATTGTCATTGTTGAAGAGAGGAGAGAGTAATAGGGGCATCCTGCATCCTTCTCTTCTAGGAGAGAATTGAGTTAAGTGTGGTTTGTTTGATTCCAGGAAAGCAAGTAAGCAGCAGGTCTGGGGCTGATCGCTATGTCAATGTTGCTTGAAAGCCCTAATCTCCCCCAAGTCCCAACAAAACCAATTTTTGATAATTGGTCTTCCGTGTTGATACTGTGATTGTCTCCACTGATTGCGTATCGTGTGCACATCGTATATACAGAAACAGAAATAGTTGGCTTACTTCAAACACGACCGATCCTGAGTTGAGTGAATTTGGATTATAACTAAACTAAGATCGATTATTTTCTCCTTCGCACCATGAATACAAAACACTGTTGGATTTCATACAATATCATTGCCATCATTTTTACCCTTTTTCAAAATTTGCTGTATAGATTTTTATTTCAAAGATTTTCTGCTTCTGGAATGTCTTCGCTTGCAGATCCATATGAAAGATGAATGACAATATCTATTGTATTACTGCTAATTACTCATGTAGGCTGAATCACGTGTTTTAATCCTTTGTTTTCCAAGAAGTATAAATTTCTTTTATTGCTTCGAGGCGAAGGCCTCAAATCACAGAAACCATGCACGACCCATCTTTCATAATTTCATTTTACGCTGGTTTTTTTCTTTAATTATACTAATGTGCAAAAGTAGGTGCTAGCCCATTCGTTCTTTTCTTTCGGTCTTAATAACTAAAATGTAATGTTACTGTCCACATCTACGACCAAAAAAAAAGAAAGGTATCATCAATATACAATAACATTTTTCAAGGACACTTATTTAATCAATAGTTTGCACTTCCATCATGATCACATATGAAATGTGAAATGACCCAGTAATTCCTTCAAAAATTGGGATACCCCAATCTTTTAATATTTGTCAATTGGTCGTCGCCTTCATCACTAGCTTTTGAAAATAGCTCATGCTTCCAATTCACACAATTAATTATGGTTATCTTCAACATGTAGCATCATCCTCTTCATCATCATCATACATTTCGTTTCATATTGTTGCCATTTTTCGGTTATATTCAGGCACTATCTGCTGTTGTCGCCTATGTCACAACGTTTGGTAGTGACAGTAACTACTGGTCCTTTTCGCATTTATTGGTACACGCCTATGCTCATGCTTTGGTTCGCCAACAGAGCTTTTGGTCCCATTGGTTTGGGAATGATGCTCCCAGACCCCCCTCATTGGATGTCTCTGATCCAACCCTACCAAAACATCCATGGAGCCCACAAAAGTAGAAGAAGATCGTCTCCACTTTCATGGACCTATACGGATAATATATGTAGGATATGATGGAAGTTTGTTTCTGCTTATATTATATTACTCATATACATACACAATATAAGCAGCCACAATCTACAAACAGGAAGTAATAAGTGAAGGGTCAAACAAGTAAGGTCGATCGCAAAAGTCACCGTCCATACAAGTGAGTGTTTCTTTAGATCAAAATTTAGGGAAAGAAGACACCTCAACAAAAGATCTCTCAACTCAGATATGTGATATATTAGAAGATCCAATTTTACATGTATGTATTCACTTCAAATAATCAGATAATAACTTTAGATAAATATTCTTATGTGTGGACGTGTTTAAAATGATGGACTTAAAACAACTTTTAGTAATTTTTATGTTGGGATAAGAAGTATTTCTACTGAATTATATCATTAACTTCTAGAATGAAAACTTCTGAAATTAGTCTTTCAAACTCTTACGCAAATCCACGTCCACGTGTTAAAGTGCTTACAATAATGTTACATGAGAAGAGAGAAAATGGAGTACGAGTGTTGTGTTTAGACTTTAGCTACCACGGTGGCTTAGCAAACATAGCAAAGTAAAATTAGGGGCGTTGAATTTCTACAGCTGAGAGAGTTCATTCAGACCCTTTTACTTCTCCTCTTCCACATACTTATCTTATTGTCTCTCACAAAACCCTTTTTTTCTATTAAACTTTTTAATGGCTCTGACTTGAAGAAGACAGAGCCAATTATATTAGCTTGTGTGCTACTTTTCCTTGTGTGTTTTCCCTCTTCTTCTTCTTAAGGACCCTCTTCCATACTCCACCGTTTCCCCTCTGATTCAGAACGGTAGTGAGCATCAGATATCAAGTATCAAGGCATGGCTAGTGTGAGTTTGAACCCTTTGTTTAAGAGTGAACCTTTTGGGTGTTACTACTACAACAATAACTACTACCCTGAGCAGAACAACACCATGTTGGAGAAGAGGCTGGTATTCCTGAGAAGCTACCAGTTCTGTAGAAAGAAGAGTCTGACAGAGAGAATCAAAGGGTCTTTGGTTCGTGCCAAGAAAATTGTGTGGCTAAGGCTCAGAAGATCTGCTTGCAAACTCAGGAGGTCCTTGATCTTCTTTTCCAGGTTTAAATGCGCTTTCTATTACCGCAGGAGAAGGTTCTTCCAGCTTCTACACACCACCAACAACCGCAAAACCGAATCTTCCTCATGTTTATGGTAAATCAAAAAGAGAGAGAAACCACAGCTTCTCACACTCACAGTCAGACACCTCTTTTATTCTTTTGTTTCAGTCTTCTTGTTATTAATCAACCAGCTAAAGTTTCTCAATGAGGTTGTGATGGCCATTTCAAACTATTACACATATTGTCATTAATCTCAACAAGTATGGCTTTGCTTCTGTTTCTGTTCCTCGTTTAATCGTTTTGCTCATAGCCTCATGAACCATGCCTTTAACTTCTCCCTAATGGCGTTTGCAGAAATAGAAATATGGAAACTGTTTCTTCTTTGCCCCTCTTAATTTTAGGTGTATTTTCTATATCAGTGTATAAGAAAATGAGCATAGAGGCATCTACATCTTTAGTTTAATCGTGTTTAGTATCTCCACGTATGTTTTCATTGTTCACCAAAATTGAAGTGATTGATTAACCAAGTTGGGAATAGAGAAAAATGGTCAATTCTAAACCAGGATTTCATGCATGTTATCAGAATTAGAAACTTTATCCCAATATTATAGTATAAGTATGCACATACACACACTCCAATGAACGTTACCATCATGTTCTTTGGGAAGTACTTCGATATACAAAGCTGCAAGGAGTGAGGATTATGGTGGGGGACCCTTTTGTTTGTTAAAGAGTTTGTAACTTGCAATTTAAGTCTAAGGTTTGAGTTCTCTAGGATGGAAGGAAGCACAAAAAAGTATTTCGAAGTTCAAGGTTTGAATAACTGATAGGAGTTCCTTGGTGAACATTGAACAGAGGCTATTAAAATATAGTAATTTATCACTTTTTCTGGTGGAGACAAGTCTATGTCTAAGTTAAAATTAGTAAAATGTGTTTGATATAAACTTTTTACAGATAACTGCATCAAAACAAACCCTAAAACATAGAATAAAATATGAATAACATTAGTCTTGTTCATTTTCCTACTTTTCCCATTTTGGTGGTATGAACTTGCTATTAAAACGATGGGAAGAATCATGAGCTTGAGTTTGAAGGTGTTTCTTTTGAGACATTCATATTCTTCACCTATACGATTCAATTGACTTTAAGATTCAGAGGCAGCTATGTTTGGTAGGTGCTTCTTCTGACCATCAAATTTATTCATGAGGAAGAGGATGGTGTGAAAAGGGGAAACATTCAACTACAAAAGTTATTACAATTTCTGGTCAATTTATTCACTCTTCAATATAAGGCACACTGTACTTTTCCACCAAACTTTCTGATTTATGACATTGATAGAAAATTCAAAAAAGTACTGCACTTTTATGATACCAAGTAAAATACTATTATTTTCCTTGCATAGATGTTTTATACCAGAAAATATAAATGGCAGATTCTTTGAACACTTTTCCATTTGCAATACTAAAGTGAAAAATTTAAAAAGGCAAGAGCTAAAAATATTTACTTTTTAGCAATTCAACAAAGAAATTTAGAATGTCCTGACAATACACAAGTTTTAATACATGTTACTCAATTATTTATCATAATATTATAAATTTATTCATTTTTACCATAATTAAAGTAATATATAAGATGGGTTCCTATTGATTGATAATGCAAAAGTCTTTTCACTAACATTGTGTATGAATTTTGAATTTTTAAAATATACTCATTCATGCTAATTAGGAGTCTTCAGAATTAATTATTTTTATTTTAATCTTTTTTAAATTAAAATTTTAATTTAGAATCCTTGATTTTACCTCATACCTTATTGTTTCTATGATGATTATTTTATAAATAGTGATGTATTTAACGAGTATTAATGCGATATTAGGGTGAAAGCATTTGACATAGTTGATAAATTGAACTAATGAGCTAAAAAATACAAACTGAAATGAATAAAGGCTAAACTATAAGAAAAAAAAAATCAAATTTTGGGGAAAAATGTTTTTTGCTCATTGAAAAATGTATTTTTATAAGAGTTTTTCTTTAGCATGTTGTGTTATTATTTTTTATTGTGGTAATCAACCAAATAAATAAATAAACAATCGTGAAAGGTGAAGTAAATAACATGTTCACCCTATCTAAAAATAACTAAATAAAAAAGCTTGAAAATCACTCAATGTTCATCACACTTATTTATTCTGTTTATAAACTAAAGTATAATTTATTACCCTTTGGACTTTAGATTGAATTTATTTAGTTATATATAACATGTTGTGTGCTCCTTCAAAAAACCTGACTATCTTCTAGTGGTCAAATTGAACCTACTCAACGTCACTCTCATTAACAAATTACTTAATCTATTTTTTGTGACCAATGTGAATCACCACGTTTGAAAAGCATTTTTTTCATTCCCAATCTGCGGATCCATGATATAAAAATGCATAGGATACTGCACAATATATATATATATATATATATATATATATATATATATATATATATATATA
>Ga0099824_1002476_pt1 | contig 27014 bp, 21 predicted proteins | sample SiratrowhiteBW_FD_76837 | JGI IMG/M metagenome (GOLD analysis project Ga0099824, IMG submission 76837) | Root nodule microbial communities of legume samples collected from California, USA - Siratro white BW | ecosystem: Host-associated > Plants > Roots > Nodule | place: USA: California...
TAATGTTTGTGTCATTACTTAGAATTCTTGTGATGTAGAAACTTGAAATTTGAATTTAGTATGTGTTGTATTGGAGATATTAGATTTTGAATTTTGAATTGAGTTGTGTTGAATTGGAAATCTAGATTTGTTTTGGTAGCATTTTGGCATTGGGCAGCAGCGAATAGCTGCTGCCATCTTTATAAAAAACTGGCACATACCAGCACGGTTCCCTCTACAACCGCGCTGGTATGTCCAGTTGCTGTATATTTTTGAACCTTTTGTGCCATTTTTCAACGCGGTTTCTGAAGAACTGCGGTGGTATGTTATACTTTCCATCGTAGTTGTACAACCGCGTTTGTATCTTCAGTACTTTTTATCGCGGCTGAATCAAACGCGGTTGGACAACCGCGCTTGTAAGCCTTATACAACAGGGATTAAATATCTTTTTTCTACTAGTGATAGCTCTATATTCTGCTTCAACACTAGATTTTGCTACGACATGTTGTTTCTTGCTTTTCCAAGAAATCAAATTACCACTAATAAGAACACAATATCAGAAATAGATCTTCTATCAGACGGAGATCCTACCCAATTAGCATCTGAATAACATACAACTTTACTATGGTTACTATGACCATATAGTAAGTCTTTTCCAGGAGAACCTTTAATATACTTCAATATACGAATGACTGCATTCCAATGATCAACACATGGGAAATTAAGAAATTGATTCACCACACTAACTACAAATGAAATATCAAGACGAGTAATAGTAAGATAATTTAATTTTCCAACTAATCTCAGGATCTGAAAGAGTCTCCCCTTGACTAGGTAGAAGTTTGGCATTTTGATCAATGGGTGTTTCAACAGATTTTGAATTCATCAATCCAGTTTCCTACAAAATGTCCAATGCATACTTTCTTTGAGAGATAACAATACCATTGTTAGATTGTGCTACCTCAATTCCTAAGAAATACCTAAGTTTGCCAACATCTTTGGTTTGAAAGTGGTGACAAATATGTTGTTTTATCTTAGAGATGTCATGGTTATCATTACCTGTAAGAACAATGTCATCAACATATACCACTAGATAGATAGACCCAACTCTTGAGTGACGATAAAAAACTGAATGATCTGCCTCACTGCGAGTCATACCAAATTGTTGAACAACACTAGTGAATTTTCCAAACCAAGCCCTAGGAGAATGCTTAAGGACATATAGATATTTGTAGAGATGACATACCAATCCAGAAGACTCCCCCTAAATAACAAAACCTAGAGGTTGCTCCATATAAATTTCTTCCTCCAAATCCCCATTAAGAAATCATTTTTAACATCCAATTAATAAAGAGCCTGTCATAGCTATAAATAAACGAACAGAAGCAATCTTTGCGACTGGAGAAAAAGTATCGCCATAGTCTAAACCAAAAATTTGTAACCTTTGATAGCAAAAACCCACCTGCAACCAACAACAGATTTCCCATAAGGTAAAGGAATGAGTTCCCAAGTTCCACTATTATAAAAAGCACTTATTTCATCAAGCATTGCTTGATGCCAACCAGGATAGGCTAAGGCATCACCTATAGTTTTTGGAATGGACACAGAAGAAATAGACGAAAGACAAGTATAAAAAGGTTGAGATAGTTTATGATAACTTAATGCAATATAATGTGGAGAGGAATTGTGAGTAGAACGTATACCTTTACAACTGGCAATGCGAAGATCAGGTACAATTGTCTGAGCCGGAGGGGACAAAAGAGCTAACACAAGAAGAGAGTCATCAGACGGACAATGAGAAGTCTGATGATAACTGTAACCCTGAATAGGTGGTGGATGAGAGGAATCTTTAGGTACACTAGACACAGCCGGAGTATCAAAGACAATTGGAATATGTACTTTATTAGATGGAGACACAGGTGGAGAAGATAAATACTTAAAATAAAAAAGAAGACTCAATAAATGTGACATTTGCAGAAGTGAAGTAATTGTTAAGAGAGGGTGAGAAACATTTATATCCTTTTTGAGATTTGGTAAATCCTAAAAAGACACATTTGTGTGATCGAGCAAATAATTTAGCAAGGCTAGGACCAAAATTATGAGCAAAGCAACTATACCTAAAAACGTTAAGAGGTAAGAGATGAAGAGGTTCATGAGGGAATAAAATAGAATGAGGAATGTTATTATTTAAAACTGAGGATGGCATATGGTTAATTAAATATCATGCACTAAGAATATCATCACCCTAAAACCTTTAAGGAACCCCACCATGAATTAAAAGAGCATGAGTAGTTTCAACAAGTTGTCTATTCTTGCGCTCAGCCACCCCATTTTGTTCAGGTGTATAAGCACATGAAGTTTGGTAAAGAATGTCGCTTCATAAAAGTGTTAAAAGAATGAGAAAGATACTCACGAGCATTATCACTGTGTAAGATTCGAATTGAAACTCCAAATTGATTTTTAATTTCATTAAAAAAGATTGAAATATATAAAATAACTCATAACGACTTTTCATTAAAAATAATCAAGTGCATCTTGAAAAATTATCAATAAAAGTAACAAAATATTTGCTCTAGACAAGTTTAGATCATATCTACTTAATGCAAAAAATTGTTGTTTTCACTGACCATGCAGCTTTGAAGTTCCTCTTGAAGAAAGCAGATGCTAAGCCATGGTTAATCAAATGGATGATATTACTCTAGGAGTTTAACACAGAGATTAGAGACCGGAGTGCGACATAGAATTTTGTGGCTGATCATTTGAGCTAAATTCATTCACAGGGTGTTGAACTATCTCCCATCCGACATGATTTTCCAGATGAACAACTTTTGCAATTGCAAGATCAGTCTTCTCTCCCTTGGTCAGGGCCATCATCAGTGATCAGGGGCTCTCATTTTTGCAACCAGAGCATGGATGTTTTACTGAAAAAATATGAAGTTCTCCATAAGGTCGCAACAACTTACCACCCACAGACTAATGGGCAAGCAGAAGTGTCCAACAGAGAGATCAAACAAATTCTGCAGAAAACAATGAACTCCAATAGAAAGGATTGGAGCAAAAGATTAGATGATTCTCCTTGGTCTTATAGAACTGCCTACGAGACTCTGATTGGGATGTCTCCCTGCCAACGTGTTTTTGGCAAGGCGTGTCACTTGCCAGTGGAATTGGAGCACCGAGCATATTGTGTAGTCAAGCATTGTAATATGGATTTGGCCTAATCTGAAGCTGAAAGGAAGTTGCAACTATAAGAGTTCAAGGAGTTGAGACTGGATGCTTATGAGAGCTCTCACATCTACAAAGAGAAAATTAAGGCCTTCCATGATCAGCGAATTCTACACAGGAAGTTCGCTACTAGGCAAAAACTCCTTTTGTTTAATTCTCTTCTTGAACTTATGCTTGGTAAACTCCGATCTAAATAGGATGGTCCTTTTGTGATTACTAATGTTTTTCCATATAGTGCAATTGAGCTTAATGATGAAAGGACATGGAACACATTTTTAGTGAATGGGCAGCGTTTAAAGCACTATCATGAAGGTGTGCCTGGAACAATGGAGAAGCAGGACGTGGAGCTCACTAACGCCACGTATCCATGAAGCGGCGAGGGAGTTTTCTTTCTCCGTTGAATTTTATTTTCTTGTTTCTTTGCATTTTATTTTATGTTATTTGTTTCCTTTTCATTTTCTTTTAGTTTATTTTATTTTATTTTATTCGTTTCCTTGCATTGTTCTTAGAAACTACAATTTTGTTTTGACTGGTACCTTCTTAGCATTTTACCTTTTTATTAGTATTGGCTCGGAATTGAACCCCAAATTTTTGGTTGATTAACTTGGTTGAATTATTTCTTATATGGATTTTGATAAATGTGTTGAACTGATTATGTAATGCACTATTATGCATGTATGCCATTTTATGACCTTGTGAGCTTATTTGGGCCTACGTGAATGGATTCATCTATATACCATTCTTTTTTCTTTCTTGTGTGACTTTACCTCTCATAGATGTTGTTTTCTGGAACTTTCTTTCATTCTTTTTGAAATTGTATGTTCACTTGTTTGCATGATTATGATTGAGGCATTTTTATTGTTTCATCTACTTAACCATACAACCATCCTAGACAATAATTTCCCTTATCAACCCCTTTGAGCCTATATTTTTCCATTCTTTCATTTAGTTATTACAAGCCTAAGTGTAACACCATTTTTTTGTCATTTCCTTTGATTATTAATTGAGCATGATAGTTTTCTTTTGGTTTATGTAAACTACTAAGTGTGGAGGGATGCTCGGGACGTGCATCATTCTAAGTGTGGGGGGAGGTAAAGATTGATTGATCATGTATGGATTCTAGGACTTATTATTCGATCATGGGTTTCATTATTCTCGCTTTCTTATCATGAGAGTTTTTCTTTGCATAAAAAAATAATAAAAAAATGAAAAATAAATAAAAAAGGAAGAAATCAAAAGAAAAAAAATTGAGAAAGAGAGAAGAAAATGCTTTTATAACTTGGGTTGGAGTAATTTGCATAATTTTAATTCTTGGGTAGCTTTCAGGATTAATTTGATTGATATTACAAAAATATCATGCTCTTTCTCTTTTAATAATCTTTAGATGTTACCTTAGTTGCCAAAAAAAAAATCCTACCCATTACCTTAACATCATTACAACCTTAATAAAGTCCTCTTGAATGATGCAAACTTATGTTTTGGAAGTGGAGAATTAGAATGCTTGCAAGCCTATGGTAAGGCAATGTTCATTGAGATGGTTTGAGTGCTATACACCTTCTCTAAACACTAAAGAGTGAGAGAGATACACTATCTTGGGAGACCAGCTTACATGACTATCAATTGCATAATTGGTTGCATAAATTGATTAATCCGAGAACGAGAAATTCACACTTTGTTGATCAACCCTTGAAAACAAATTTCGATTTGATATTCCTTGCTCAAATACTTTTCTATTCATAGCTTGTTGAATCTGGTTACAATCTTGATTACTTAGCCTTCATTTTCTTTTATCTAGGTCTAGATTTTGCCTAGGAGTGCAAAAGGATAAGTGTGGGGGAATTTGATATTTATTTATTTTTACCACTTTTCAATTGGATAATGATAACAATAAAGATAAATAAATTGGTAATTATTAGGGTTTTACACCATTTTCCTTTTAGTTAAAAGTCCATTATTATTTTGATAACATTTTTGGAATTTTAACAGATTTGAGTGTTTTTCATATTTTTTCCATAACGTTTTCCACATAATTTGGATTTACTTTATTCTTGTTTTGTTTTGCATACAACTTAAGTATCTACAAATTTTATTCAAGGGTCGAGATCAAATTCAAACTAGAAAGTGATTAAAATTGGACTTGAAGTCAGTACATAAAGGCTAGACAACAAGGTGGCACCTGGATATTTTAAGCAGATTTTTTTATGTATGGCTATTTAGTCATTTTATGTTTTAGGTTAATTTTTTATATATACAACTCTCTTGGTAGAGCCAAAAGACATCACAATAGACAGTAGACAATTAAATATTGTTTTTCTTTTTCCTTTCTTTCTCTTCTGTGTGTTTTGCATTTATCTTTCCGCCTTGTTCTACCAATCGTGATTATGAGTGATTAATTGTTCAGTTCAATCCAATCTCCAAGTGCTCTCTTGTTTCTTAATTATGAGACTCGTGTTTTGTAATTCTTTCCATAATTACATGCTCAATTGCTATTTTAATTTGATTATTAGATTTAATAATTGGAATAATTTAGTAATTGAATTAATACCAATTGGAATGTGTTGTGAAATTTCCAAATTGATGTTCAAATCAGAATAATATTGTTGTTCACAGTGAGCAATTGCAGTTGTTCAGCATATTGTATATTTGGTGAGATGTTGTATGATTGTGGTGTGTATGAAATGTTAAATAGATACAGAGATCTCGGTCTATTAAACTCACACATGTGATTCGGATTTTCTTTAGGAGCCAGTGAGGGATTTGGGAGAGTCGGAGAAAGGTCGGGTTGGTTTTTAGTACTTCCAATTATCTAATCTATTTAAAATTCTATTTTTATTTTATTATATTTAATATTTTGTTTTTATTTTATTATATCTAATCTTCTGTTTTTATTTTATTATATCTAATCTTCTATTTTTATTTTATTATATCTAATTTGTTTAAAATTCTGTTTTTTATTTTATTATATCTAATCTGTTTAAAATTTTGTTTTTATTTTATTAAATTTAATTATTTCATTAAAACCCTGAATTCTTTTAAGAGAACAGATGAGTAGTCTTTGGGAAGAATGACCTAGGTTCGCTATACTACAAATTTAGTTTTTTAGTATAATTTGGGACGTGTTTGGTAGTGCGAATCAAGGACTTGTGTTCAAGAGACTAAGACAATCAAAATTTGCATCTTGCTAAACAAGGGTTAAATGAGATTCATGAAGAATGCAAGGGGAATGAGGAATTTTTTGTGAAATCGTTAGATAAAGTGATATAATGATAATGCTTTGTGGGAAGGAGGGATTCTAAAGTATACCTTATAATAGTGCTTTGTGAGAATGACTGAGAGTGAATGATTTCAATAATGAATTTTGTGCTAGAATAAGCATGGAAGTGATACAAAGTTCAATCCAATCCATAGAAATTAAGTGTCCTATAAATATATTTTTAATATAAAACTTTAATTTATATTCCCATGAACTCATATCCAAGGGAAAAATTTTCATCCACAGTTATTTTGGCCTTTCCCACAAGTACTTTACTCAATGTTGCATTAATATTTAGGTTTCCCCAATATGCGGGAAATTTATATCTATCCATGATAAAAATATTAATGGGAAACAAACTTTTTACCCATGAAAAAAATTTGTGAGAAATAGTCCATGGGTAATGAAGCTTTTTTTGTAGTGTTTGAAACCTAACAACTCCTGGCTAATAACCCGAGTTTGTTTGGAGGGCAAGCACTCATGGCTAAACGACCTAGAGTATTTTTTAGACAATAGCGACTCTTCACCAAAATCAAGTATTATTTGAACAACAACCACTTCCTGCTAAACAAATTAGGTTTGTAAAAAGTTGTCATAAAAATAATCAAAGGGTTTGCTCACTAGAGAGAGGATCAACGTCTTTCAATGTATATAAAGAATAAACACACTTCTAGATTACTAATAAACACAATAACGTTCTTATAAAGCTTTTACGAGCACAAAAGGATTTTAGCTTAGATTTTAGCAATGTTTCAACACTTAGCAATTCCTTCTTATAAGTCGTTACAAATCCATTTTTGGTTGTTGAGAGTTTCAAACTCAATTATCACATATTGTTGTGTATGACAAATGAGAATGTAGAGATGCATTAAATTGTTGATGTCGAATACCCTGCTGCCTACAGTATTCATCAAAAGGTCCACAATATTTACCACCATTATCAGTGCGAACACATTTCAACTTCTTTCTTGTTTCTCTTTCAACTAAATCTTGAAATTGTTTAAATACACCAAGCACTTGGTCCTTTATCTTCAAAACATAAATCAAAAGTTTTGAATGATCATCAATGAAAGTGATAAAGTAAAGTCCACCACCGAAAGTCTTGGTCTTCATTGGACCACAAAGATCTTAATGCACCAACTCAAGTACCTTTGATTTTCTAGAAGGAGGATGGCTCTTGAAGGAGACTCTGTGTTGTTTCTCAGCCAAACAATGAGCACAATTTTCTAATTTGGCTCCTTTCAAACCTGGGAGTAAATTCTTCTCAACTAGACAATTCAGCCCCTTTTCACTAATGTGTCTAAGCCTCTTATGCCATAAATCAGATGAGTTATCACAATCAACAACATTTACATCATTAAATAAAATAGAAGATTTCAGCCAATACAAACCAAAAAATTTCATACCACGGGCCACAGTCAAAGAACCCTTAGTGAGCTTCCATTGTGCACCACCAAAGGTATTAAAATAACCATCATCATCTAGAGCACTAGCAGAGACCAAATGCAAACGGATGTCTAATGCGTGCCTGACATTTTTCAAATTGAGCTTTGTCCTGTTGCTGGTTTTCAAACAAAGAATACCAATGCCAATTACCTTTGAAGTATCATTGTTACCCATCTTCAACACACCAAAATCACCTGGAGTGGAGGATAAGATGAGAAGAAAATCCTTCCTGGAAGTAACATGGAAACTGACATCACTATCAATAACCCAGCTAGAATCATCATAGGCAACATTAATCAGATTTTCATCATAAACTATCACAAGATCATTTGCAGTAGTGGTAGCAACACGATTACCATTCTCATCATTCTTCTTCTCTTGCTTGTCTATGTTGTCATTTTTCAACTTATAACAATATTTTTGAAGATGACCTTTCTTGCCACAATAGTTGCACTCAAAAGTTTTCCACTTAAACTTTGATTTGCTTCGATGCTTGCTTTTACTTTTGTGACCTCCATCTTAATTCATGTCCTTATTTCTCCCTCTGTTTTCAGTAACCAAAACCTCTGCTTGTGAAGAGGAAGCCTGCTGAGTTTGACTCCTGGCTTCTTCATTCAAAATAACAGCTTTACAAAATTCATGGTCACAGCACCACTAGAAGCAGAATTAGTTAAAGTAACACGGAGATTCTTCTATGAATCATGAAGAGTATTAAGCAACCAAAGTCCCAAAATTTCATCTTCAAATTTAACACCCATAGAAGATAATTTATCAAAACAACCTTGAAATTCACTTATATGATTAGAAATAGACGTACCTTCTTTGTACCTCAAATTCATAGTCTGCTTTAATTAAAATAATTTGTTGTTCCCTAATTTTGAAGCATACAAAGTTTCAAGCTTGTCCCACAAGGTCTTTGCATATGTGTCATTAGCAATATGGTTCAAAATATTATCATCTACCTATTGACGAATATAGAAACAAACCATTTCATGCTCAAAACCCTAATCTTTATGACACTTTGTTTTCAGGTTTATGAGTAGTAAACACAGGTAAATGGAATATTTTAACAAATAAAAAATCCTTCATTTTTCCTCGCCATTTATGATAATTAGTCCCGTTCAAACTAATCATTTTACAGTAATTAGGCTCCATCATTCAGTCAAGTAATTCCCTAGAAAAATAAATAAATTAGCTCTGATGCCACTTGATGGGAAAGACACAATTATGCAATGGAAAAATTATCAAAATATATGCATGAAGAATAAAACCTTTGCCACTTGAAAGAACCAAGTGAAGCATAATATACGGCAATCCAAAAATTCAGAAGAATATAAAAATAAATATGCAAGAGAGAAGAGCATACTAACTTTTAACGTGGAAACCCCCAATAAGGGGGTCAAAAACCACAGGACCTAGTCCACAAAAATCTTTACTGTAAAAATATCAAAGAGTACATAGAAGCACTTCTGAGAAATAATCTCAGCTCACAGGCAAATAGTGAAAAACTCTCAACAGATAAATAGAGCGTATTCAAACAGTGAGAGAAATAAAATTCTGAAAATACCATATTGATGTCAATGGTGAGAGGAGCAAGAGGATGAAATTTCAACAAAAAACATAACACAATTAGTACTCAAACAACTATCCAAAGTGAACATGAACTCTAAAATGGCAAAGAGGCACAATCTGTTCTTCTATCTCTTCTTTTTGTGTGGAGAGTGAAAAAACCTATTGAGTCACATTCACTTAAAAAACTTGTTGGGCTGCCACAATATTTTATTTTAAAATAAAATGTTGTTGGGCCTAACTTCAGGAGGACCCACACAACATAAATGTGCTCCATGCAATATTAAACACTAATATCCCCTTCAAATAATATCTAGATAGTTGGTAGTACTTATATCATTCATAGATCAAAGAACTTATTACATAAATTGGAGTAAAATGAGAAGACTACAAATGACAAATAGTTGGGCCAGAGTTGACATATACTTTTGTCATAATGGTTGTTGAAACAAGACAACTTTAGTTCGTATCCCAAGTGATCTTAATATTGAAACGTGCTTACGTAAATAATCTTAATAGATAAAAAGACAGAAACATTCCATACAACATAGAATAAACTTGAAGAATAATTTTGTTAAGTACAATGTAAGCTTAAACATTGTGTATTTATCATTTGAAGAAGGCTTTGCTAGTCAGATAAAATAAATACTACAATTATTGTATTGTGTATTAGACAAAACACTTACTTCTTATATGATTTGTTTATACATATGGTTTGTCGTTTTATATACATACTCGATAGAGCATGTTTAAAGTTTAAGATTTAGGCTATTAAAGTTTATTCTAACAAATAAAGATGAGGATTACCTATCTAGTTTTTCTTATAAAGGTATTATTTCCCTCTTCGAATTCAAGGAGGTACGTTCAATTTTGTATGAAAACTAATTCTGGAGAGCTTTTCCTTTCCAACAAAACAATCTTTCCTTCTTTCTTTTTATTTATAAATAATTAAATTTCAAATAATATTTTTTATTGGTTATTGACTCATTTAAATATAATGCTTTATTATTGAACTAAAATTGTCATGTGATTAATTACAAAACTTAGTTATGAAAACATACGCCAAAAATTTTACCCATGACCTTCCTTAAGATTTAATATTGTTCATTATCTCAAATACATAAGAACTTCTTCATTATCTCAGATATTTAAGTATCATCATCATCATAAAAAACATAAAAGGTTGACTCACACAGCTGTATTCGGTTTGCATTTGGCCACTGCCCGCTGAACAACGACCGCAACAAAGAACAGAATCGACACAAAAACCTGTTTTGTGCGACTACGAGCCATACATACGCACTCTTCTAATTCAGCATTTTTCTGTACTAGAGTTTGTCGTATATGTGACAGTGTCTTACTCATCTTAAAGCCTATTAACCAATACAGAATAGGTCCTTTTACCTGACCTGACGCGATGACAGACTTTAAAAACAACAGTGACTCTCTCTCTCTCTCTTCCCATGTGGCCAACAAATCAGTGCGGACGTCGAAACTGCCTCTTAACCAGATTTAATAAAAGTAGTTAGTTCCGCTTCGTGCGTGCTGTGGTCTTCCATGTTCCAATCTTTTCTACCCATTCCACACAAAAGCTCCTCACTCAGTCAAACCTGCAAGAAACGTCTCTGAAACTGAAGCTAACACTCACTCTCCACGCGCTTTTCTTTGAATCCAAGAAATGATTTTCTTTTTGGAGTAAACTTCGTTCCTCTCTCTCTCTCTCTTTCACTCTCTCCAAGTGGAGCTTTCTTTTGGATGGGAAAATGTGAGGGTCTCGTGGCTTATTAGGTAGCTTAAGGGTCTTATTGGTGAGAAAAAAAAAAGACTTTTTTTCTCTCTTTTTCAGTGTTGGGTTTTTTCAAACATGTGTAGCTCTGTTATGGTGATTTTTCTTCTGCGTATGTATTCTTGCTAGAGTGGTGTTAGTTTTGTAACTTCTGTTAAGTTTAACCAATGACTCAATACCATTGAGGTTTTTGGGATGTTGGGGTGGTAAGTAGATTTTTTTAGCTTACTTTTTGCGTCTTCTTGGCAGCCAAACTTTGGGAAGGAGAGTTAGCTATGTATAATGTCCTTTGAGTTCAGAAGCCTTTTTCTTTTTTAATTTTTGATATACTTATTTGTCTCCCAAATGCTGCTGGGTTGTTGTCTAGGTTTGCTTTCTAGCTATAAGTAGTTCACTTCTTTGTTTTTCTTTAGTTTGAATTTAATGCACTCATTACTTTGCTGGAAATTAAGCAGTTGTTATCTGGTTTGGTAATCGATAAAAAAATGTTCACAATGTCAGTATTGATTAGGTTCTCAGGAATCTTCGGTGTATTATGAAGTATGTGCGAGCCCGTTTAGGCCTTCTCTAGTGAATAATACGAGTCGTGCCATTTCCAACTCATTTCACATTGAGACTGGTATTCGTATTATTGCTAATGATTGCAAAATGAATGTTAGCCTTTTTTTTTCCTTCTGAATGTTACATTATTGGATTGTATGTATTGCTGATATGGACTCATGATTTACATTCAAATGGAACGTGGTTGGGGGTACTAACTTAAGCGTACTGTGAGTTTATGGTGCTTTCTTTTTGCTCAGTGACTGTTGACTCTTCCTTATATTAGATTATTGTTTACAGTCTTACAGATTATGTTTCACATTTTCGTTCTCAAATATTTCAGGTTGTGTTGTGCTGATCTACAGTGTTGATTTGAATATTTTACTAAACTGAAAAGGTCCGATTCTATCTTGGTTCAGCTAATATGGCCTCTACTATTGCTAAACCGGGTGATGATTCCATGATTGTTGAAAAGCTCCCAGAGGAGATCAATGAAATGAAGATCAAGGATGAAAAGGTATTGTATTTTATCTTTTCTGTATGCCGTGGCTTTGTATGCATCAGGCTTTGATCCTCACCTATGCTTCCTCCCCTGACCCCAAATTCTATGTTTTTGGTAGGAAATGGATACTGCAATGGTGGATGGAAATGGAACTGAAACTGGCCGTATTATTGTGACCACTATTGGTGGTCGACTGGGTCAACCCAAACAGGTAGATTATTTTTAAAATATAATTGAATTATATTATCAGAGTGGCTTTGAAGTTAATTGAACTGGACTGCACAACTCATGTATCCCTTAGAATAAGAAAGAAAAAAGCAAAATTTTGTTATAGAAGTCCATGTTTATGGACACTTGGAGAATCCACAATAGTTCCATGGATGTAGGTAATGGGTACCGAACTATGTAAATTCATGTTTTGGTTATTTTTCATTTCTGGTATTGTTTTGTTTGTGTTCCATACCTTTTATTCTCATTATAAGTGTGAAGAGGAGATTTTTCCCCAAGGGGGAGCCAAACTCTTAAATACCTCCACCAAGCATTCCATTCTATTTGATGAGAGACTTATACTCCTCAAAATACCTCAGAATACGTCACTTTGTGACACTTCACTCAACTCCCTTGTTTGAAAACCTTCCATAGTGTCGGAACATTCCATAGTAGCTGTTACTTTTATGAGATACCAACAGCCTTGGATACCAATTGATAAGCACCCCAGCACTTGTGGAGCCTACCCTCAAAGCTAGCTATTATGCGGGAGAATAAATATTTTGATACTATTTTTATTTAAGAATGAAGTTGTCCCTAAAGTTTAGGCTGCCAGACAAAAGAGTCAAAAGTTATATCATATGTAGCACACTAGTAAATAATGAATTGAAGATAGTAGCAAAAACCATGCAATTGTGTTTTGGTTTGGTAATGGGATATTGGGGAAAGTCTGTGAGTGGTCAAACTCCCCATCTTAAATATTTTAGCCTCTTGATCGGGGGGAAAGTCCTACTAGTCTACAAGACTCATTGAAACTCAATGTCTTGGTCCTATTGGAGAATGTTTGTTAGGACCAACTCAGAGCAACAATCTTTTATGAGGAGTTTCTGAACAATGTCCTTAAAAGATTTTATCTAGCTTTTGACTCAACTAGTATCATTCAGTTTATGAGTTAATTTTATTCCTTATTTCAATCCCCTTTCTATCATAATGTTTGTCTTCATATTTGTGTGACACAGACTATAAGTTACATGGCAGAACGTATTGTTGGACAAGGATCATTTGGTATTGTGTTTCAGGTGGCATTTAATTGATAAGTTGCAGTTTTGATTAATTGCTCTAAGATAGCTAATATAAAGTTGATTTCAGCATATTTGTTTTGCAGGCTAAATGTCTTGAAACTGGAGAAACTGTAGCAATCAAGAAAGTTTTGCAGGATAAAAGATACAAGAATCGTGAACTGCAAACAATGCGCCTTCTTGATCATCCCAATGTTGTATCTCTCAAACATTGCTTCTTTTCCACCACAGACAAAGATGAACTCTATCTCAATTTGGTACTTGAATATGTACCTGAGACTGTATATCGTGTGGTGAAGCACTATAGCAAGGCAAATCAGCGGATGCCCCTAATCTATGTTAAACTTTACACATATCAGGTTCTTTACCTAATACTTTTATGATAACATTCTTCTGTTAGTTAAATACCTGTGCTGATCATTTAAGAAGTGCGTATGATATTGTGAGCACTAAATTTCTAAGGCTATCATCATCAATTACTAAAATTCACAAGATAGTAACCTAAATTTGGTCCTTTGTTAATTTGCGTATCAGGAAATTGGCTCTTATTTTCTGCCATATTGTGCAGTTCTTTCTGTTCTTGTTTACTTGAATACTTGAACTATAGATGTATAGTTTTACTGCCATAGCAAACTGGTCTTCTGCTTGAACTTTTAATGGAAAAGACTACCAGTACATGATTTATTGTTTATATATTTTAAATTTGACATTTGAATGATCGAAATGGACAGATTTAAGATTACTAGGTTAGTGGTTATATTGTTAGTCTATAATAATAGCTTATATAATAAGCTGTTAGCTGTTTTTTAGCGTGTTTCTGTTATTCGTTTGGGAGGATTGACTGTTAAGCAGTTAATCGTTGCCTATGTAAGCCTTAAACATGTTTTATTCGAGTCATCAACTGAATAGAAATCATACCTTGTTCTCTCCTTGTTCTCTCTTTGCTTTTATCTCGCGCCTTTCTCCATTTGACTTGATTGGAATCCTGTCTAGGGTTCGGTCTTGGCTGGTGTTCTTTGGTGATTCTTAGGAGAAACCTTAGGTCTCCCTTTCTGTTCTATCATAATATATATATTTGTGTAAGCGGGCACTTGTTCTTAAGATCCTTAAATTTTATGAATTACTGTTTTCTGTTAAACTTAATAACGATATCTTCTTTGGATATGTTGCTTCCTGTTTCAATTAGGATTTAGGATAGTTGCTTATTTTCTAAGTAATAAAAGTAATACATTATGGCCTTTTTGTTTAAGGGTGAACTTTACCTTATATTGGTTAGCCTGTGGAACCATACGGTTGTTATACAATGGCTCGCTAATTTTTAATTTAGGTTTGTTGGTACCTTAGAAAATTGAACCGAAAGAACTGGAAAATTTAAAATAGAATTTATCTGGGCTTGAGTTCTAGCCATGGGTTCCTTAGGCATGAGACCTTTGGACCGATTATACTTTCTGAAATTGGAAAGCAGCTCACTGAATACCACAAAAGTGCTGTAGTATTACTATGTTGAGATTCGTCTGTGCTAAGTGCAGATTGTTTTATCCTTAATGCGTCTTAAAATCTATGTATGGTCATTGTGTTAATTACTTGTGATGTGTTCCTTTGTTCTTTGATAGATTTGTAGAGCCTTGGCTTATATTCATGGATGTGTTGGAGTGTGTCACAGGGACATTAAGCCTCAGAATCTACTGGTTGGTATCACTTCAGAAAATTTTCATATTCTGAGTTTGGTGATTTGCTATCTCAATAAAATCTTTTGTTCAGGTAAATCCTCATACGCATCAGGTCAAACTTTGTGATTTTGGGAGTGCAAAAGTTCTGGTATGTTCCATTTCTGTCTAATGTCAAGTGAAGGTTATTGGCATCTATCATGATTTAATATTTTATGTTTTATGTTTCATGTTGCATGTTCTTGCATCCATAAATTCATTTTATTGGGCATTTATACATAAAGAAATCAATTGGCTGAAATTTTGGCACATTCCGATCATTTCGATAAAATGGCAGGGTATAGGTTTTCTGGACCAGTTTTTTTCTTGTCATTGCATATCTTATTAGCTGGAAATGTTTAGTGTGTAGTTATTTAGGTGTTGTAATTTGAGTATTCCAAAAGGCACCAAGTCGCACATTACTTTGTTTATACTCTTTCAAAGAGTTTTATATACCAAGACTCCATATACTTTCAAAGTGGGTAGTGAGGGTTGTGGCCTCATTTGAGTTTTCTGTGCAAAATGAATGTAGTGGGTAAAGAAGAGAGCTCTTCAATATCTTTCCATCACTTAATTGGGTTTGGAGTTCATTTATTGAATTGCTGATCATTTTGTAAGCCTTTTAAGTAATATATATTTGCTTGCTTCCCAATTGTTTTGGAGTAGGTCAAGGGTGAACCCAACATATCATATATCTGCTCTCGATACTATCGAGCTCCCGAACTCATATTTGGGGCCACTGAGTATACTACTGCAATTGATATGTGGTCTGTTGGTTGTGTGCTGGCTGAGCTGCTCCTGGGGCAGGTTTGCAAAGCAGTACTCATTCATTAATTTTCTTCCTATTTCTTTTGCAATTCTGAAAGGCTCAATATCATATTACTAACAAGTTCTCTTCACTGTGGCCATCCCTAATTTGCAGCCTCTGTTTCCAGGAGATAGTGGAGTTGATCAACTTGTTGAAATTATCAAGGTAAAATTGTTTGCTTTTGGCATTTTTGACCTGACCTAGAATATGATACCTTATCCATTGTAAAAAAATAGACATTTGTTTTATTAGCTTCTCTAAAATTGTGAATTATTTTTTATGTTTTAGGTACTCGGGACTCCAACTCGTGAGGAAATAAAATGCATGAATCCAAATTACACAGAGTTCAAGTTCCCTCAAATCAAAGCTCACCCGTGGCATAAGGTGAATTTCATGACATGCAGACTAACCAATTGTATTAGTAATGTAATACTGTTTGTATTGACTTGGCAATTTTTTTGAAATAGATATTCCACAAGCGTATGCCCCCAGAAGCAGTTGATCTTGTTTCAAGGCTTCTCCAATATTCTCCAAATTTACGAAGTACTGCTGTGAGTGCTTATGTTATTCCTGGAAGAATATGTATTATGAAAATATTTAAAATTTGTTGACTTATTTATAGTACATGAATAGTTTAACAATTTAATTGAGATGATCCTTAAATAATTTCATTTACTGTAATTTTTTGCAGTTGGATGCATGTGTCCACCCATTTTTTGATGAACTCCGCCACCCTGATACCCGTCTCCCTAATGGGCGCCCTATGCCACCCCTCTTTAATTTCAAACCTCAAGGTAGTCTGCTTTTCATATACTCTTATTTCTGGTTTAAGGGCCATATAGCAATTTTCTGATACCATGTCTTTTGAACGATGACTCATCAATTAGAGCTGAAGGGAGTGACTTTGGAGCTGCTATGCAAACTTGTTCCAGAACATGCTCGGAAACAGTGTCCATCCCTTAATTTCTAGACAGCTAACATAACCCTTGAATCTGGATTACTATTATGTGGATCTTCTGTGATATTTTGTCATGCTTGTGCTGCATGTTTTCTTTATAAATCGAAAAGAAATTGCAAGATACTTGGTTGACTATTGCATTTGCTTCTTATCATATCCGTGTTGTCCGGAAGACATTTGCTGTGTATCGTTTGTGGTCTTTAGTTATAGCATTTGCTCTATTCATAATTTGAAGATATTAGTTGGTTTAACTAGTAATAAATGTGTGGATTTGAGATCTGAATATGATGGGCAAATTGGTGGTTCAGAAAAGCGAGAATGTTATAAGTTCCTCCAAAAGAAAAGATTAAACGAAATAGAGTAAACGTAGGGAGAGTCCCTTAATCTGTTTTATTCAACAATTATCTACCCAAGTATCCGTTTACAAAGGAAATATCTTCCTTTCTCATAGTGCATTCCCTGTCACAACAATTCTCCTTTTTTCTCCTTTTCTTAATTCTCATTAAGATAAAAATATATAGACTTTCAAAAACTCTCAACCCAGTACCTGGCTATTTTTATTCTTAAATTTCTTCCTATAGTATACTTTACAACCCCCTACATGATGGCTTTGAACTGCAAATTTCAATTGATAGGCATGGAAAACTGGAAGTATGGTAGAAGTCTTGGGGAGTTGTAAATGATAAGCCGTAGATTCTACTTCTCTAAGGACAATATATGTGTTGTAATAATGTGTTGACAGTTCTGGGTGTAATCTTATAGGCATAAAAGTTTGTCTATGAGGACGAATTTTGAGATACACCAATCACCGACTTTAATTTGCAATGTTTTCTTGTGTCAGTTAGAAATTTAACCATTTGTCATGGAGCTCTTCCCAAATGAAATTTTAGTTGCTTGAAGGCTTTATGTCGTCATCAAATCTTGTGCTACTCCTTCCATGGTTGTTTCCCCTTGTATAAATCTAGCTAAAGGTGGAGATTTGCCATACACAATTTTAAATAGTGTGCACTTGGCTGTTCCTGGAAACTGGTGTTGTAACAATATTTTGTCCAAGGAATGAAATTAACTCACGTCTTAGGTTGCTCTACATTGAAGCATGGTAAATACTTTTCCAAAGTTCTGTTTAGAACCTTGATTTGTCCGTGGATGTTTGGATGATAAGCAATACTCATTGAGTATGGTCTCTTATAAGACGGACTCTTTTGGCACGCGCCTTCATAGTATCTTCCTGCACCTTCATAGTATCTTCTTGCACCTCCATAATTTTGAATGACAATTTTAGTCATGAGTAAAAGACTAAAATGCTTTTAGTGATAGAGAAATAGGTTAAAGGTTCACTAGAAGTGGAAGTTCAACGGAGGAGAAAACAGAAAGTGGAGGTGCAAGGTTGCGATTATCATGATAGTGAAAGGACGTTATTGGTGTAGGAGCGATTGTTCAGGCGGTTCTAGGCTAAGGGAGAGAGGGATTGATCGTTGGCGTTGACGAGGTATATGTCATTTAATTTTTTTTTTCACGGATTATACAGTCTGCAATGATAGAATTTTTTTAATTGAATTGTGGATTATACAATCTACAAGTCTAAAATCAAATATTTTAAAGTTACAAATTATAATAAATTGCGGATTGTGTAATCTGCAATGCATTTGAAATTTCAAATAACTTGCAGATTATCCAATTCGTAACTTATTTTAATTTCAAAAATAAATTGCGGATGGGATAATCCACAAGTCATTCGAAAAATTGAAGGTATTGTGGGTTACACAATCTATAATTTATTTTTGAAATTAAAATAAGTTGCAGATTGTGTAACCTGTAATGCATTCGAAATTTTGAATGACTTGGAGATTACCCAATCCGCAACTTATCATAATTTCAAAAATAAGTTGCAGATGGGTAATTCGCAACTCATTCCAAAATTTGAATGCATTGCGGGTACACAATGAGCATGGGACTATACGCTACAATGTGGTTGTCAATGCAGAAAATTTGAAGCCATTACATGCCAAACAAGGCCCATACAAAAATGGCCTAAAAATGGCTTATTTCACATTATGTGAGACTTTAAGTCTACACTATCCTTTATTCTAGTGTTTGTAAGAAAATGGGTTATACTCTCAGGGTTTAACTTTCCATGTGAGACCCAATTAAGGCCCAAATAAAGCTCACACATATTTCTACCAAAATCTACAACAAATATAAGAGAAATTACACATATACAATATTTATAAGACTAAGAAAAAAAATGAAAATCCTAGTATTTTACTTGTGGCAATCGGGATCCTGGTGGGGAAATGGTAATAAAAATGGTTTTTAAATTTTATAAAAATATATTAAATAAATATGAAGTCGTAATCATAGTTTATTATGAAAAAATCAAAAAACGAAATATTTGTGAACCAGATACAAATTCGAGAGTCGGTTATCTGTGTGGAAGGTATTAGCATCCTGACAACATCCGTCTTAAGACCGTACCTTTAATCAAATAAAAAAAAAGAGAGTATATGGTTTTATAAAACGTTATTTTTTCCAAAAAAAATAATAACAATAAAGATGCTAGTAAATACAAATAAAAACAAAGAAAAAATATTTCTTTTTTTAGGTCCGACAAGGATTGACCTTGCTCTTACGTATGTTTATACATGATGGAAAATCAGAGTTACATAGTTTTATTTATAAAATTGTTTGATGTAATGTTGGTATTTTTAATTTTGAAAATTATATATATATTTTTTATTTTTAGAAAATTTCTTAATTTTTAATTTTTGGAAATTTTATATTTTTATATTTTTTAAAAAAATTTAAATATTTTAATAGTGAAACTTTTTCCAAATTAAATTCCTAATGCGAAAGGTCATTTAGAAATTTAATCAAATTATTTAAAAGTAAAATACAAGAAAACAATATTTATATTTAATTATTTTTATTTATTTATTTTTTAAATTTAAAATTTTAATATAGTAAAATTTAGATATGGAATGACATAAATATCTAAATCCTATTTTGTAAAATTAGAGCAAGATTAAAAAATGAGATAAAGTTGAGTATGAAATAAAATAATTAATTATTATAAAATATATGATGATGGTCAATTTAAAGAATTGTAAAATAATTGATAAAAATATTGGGCCCAATGCATGAGCTAAGTTTATTATCATTTTATTTTATTTTTTATTTAACGTGTTGTATTTATCAAAATAAAAGGTGAAAAATAATGATGATATGTTTAAGTTTTGTTTGGTGCAGGATTGTTGGGAGAAGGTTGTGATAATACACGACGGCCATGCTTAAATGGTAGTCGCGTCAGGACTTTATCTGTTCTAATTTTTTTGTTTCTTGAAGTGGGATTGGTATGTGAAATGCTTATGTGAATTTGATTTCGAATTACAAATATTTTGAATTGTGCCCATGACAACAATCGTTTCCAAATAATCACAATATAATAAGAGCATGAATAAAATTTAACATTTAAATTTCTCTGTTTTAGAGTTTTATTTTAACAGTGAATGAAAAAGAAAAAAACAAACAAACACAAAATTATATTTATAATTATGTTGAAATGATTTTTTTTATACGAAAGAGAAGTGCAAAAGTGAATTTTATAAAAAATGGGAATAGAGAGTATGGCGTGCAGACAGGCAATATAGTAATGCATAGTGAATAATACCTTGCTAAAATGAAACAAAACGAAAAGAGATAGAGATAAAACGATACAAACCTCTGAATTCTCCCTTTTGTGTTGAAAAATATCAAATCTTAAGTGTGTAAATCAAAATGTTATTATCAATTCTCACTTTTGAGTGGTTATTGTAAATGGAACAGAGCAATAGAAGAAGAGATGAATAATGAATATGAATAAATCTCAATATTTTCTCATCCTGAAGATCCATTTTTTTTAAATCTTTCTCTAACTTTTCAATTGTTTTTCGGTGTAGTATGATGTGTGAAAATAAATGAAGTAACAACGTGTGTATAAAGGTGTAAAAATATATCCTCTAGGATAATCTCAATGCAATCTATAACCTCCTCTTAAAAAGATCTTTTTTAGCATAATTGTTCCTTTTTCAAACCCTTAATTCTTTTCTGTCACCCTATTTTAAATTAATGTTTTGTATTAAGGAAAATTGAAAAATTAATTTCATTAATTAAAATTATTTACAATTAAGCAAAATAATTAAATATCATTAAAAGGCCACGAAACAAATTCTTCAAAACTGTCAGTCCCCGTTTTCAAATTTCATTCTATTCAAATTTCCAATCAATTTCATAATCAAATTCAATTAATTTTCAATCAAACGAATTTCCATCTATTTTCAATTAATTTGCACATGATTTCTAATAATAGAGAAGGTAGTATGGGACCCAAGCCCAAATGTCTGGCAAGAAGTGAGTATAGAAAAATGTGGACGTATGAAGAAAATATATGGGCCTGACCCAACAAAGAAGGCGAAAAATAAAAACAAATTGTAATTAGCAACATGACGAATTCTTCCTCCACCCCCATACTCTCTTCCTACACCTCCATAGTGAATACGAAATTACACATATAAAATTGGAAAAGTCAATATTACCCTCTATCCCCTTCATCTCCATAACTCTCATCCGTCCTCTACCATGTCACCGGTGTCGTCCAAATCTTAAATTAAAGTTTCAAACAAGTCCTAAGTAAGCAATTATTGATGTTTATCAGTAATTTGTGACTGGTATTGTTGATTAGAGTAGTTAATTTGGTGATTGGAAAACTGTCGACGGCAAACGACGACTTTTGCGATTTGAGAGTTTGACAATCGAATGGGGTGTCATCCGGTTATCATTTTGTTTTGCAAATGACAACCGGATGACACCCCCATCCGGTTCACATTTTGAAAAAAATTGTAAACCGGATGGGGGTGCCATCCGGTTGTCATTTTGCAAATGTGAACCGGATGACACCCCATCCGGTTCACATTTTGAAAAAAAATATAAACTGGATGGGGTGCTATCCGGTTGTCATTTTGTTTTGCTAATGACAACCGGATGGCACCCCCCTCCGGTTTACAATTTTTTTCAAAATATGAACCCGATGACACTCAAGGTCATTTTGATCATTTTAATATGGGTACTTTGGGAATTAATTTTTTTATGGAGGTGCAGGAAGAAGGTATGTGGGTGGAGGAAGAATTCGTCTAGCAACATTGGGAGTGCGTAACAAAACTGACCCAAATAAGAGAAAAATTAAAAAACAGATTAATCATTTTTATTTAAAACCTTAATAGGCTGAGCTTTAGATCAACTTTTATTTATCTGTAAACTATTTAAAATGCACCGAATTTTCTTTTCCTTTTTTTTTCTTGTATATATTTTTTTATACTTTCAAATATTTATCAAAATTTCATAAAATGAAAAACATATTTTATATTTTTTAATTTTCTAAAATGATAGCAAGGATAAAACCTAAACCATATTTATTTTTATATTATTTATTTTATTATTTTTTTATCAATTTTAAAAATGAAAATAAAGATTCTATTTTTATTCTTTTTTTTTCTTTTCTTGAAAAATAAAAGAAAACAGTGACATCTAGACTTAAACTAAATGACTGTTTTTTATTTTTTAAGTTTTAAGAAACAAACGAAAACATATATATCTTATTCTTTACATAGAATGATAAAAATGATAAAAATCTAAATCATATTTTTTTTTTTGTATTTTTCCCTTCTAAAATGAAAACAAAAGATTATAAAATTCAAACTTAAATTTTCTGAGAATTGATTAGAAATATTTTTGTCTTTCTTTTATTTTATTATTTTTTATTTTTTACCCAGACAAAATTGGGTGTTGACACTATTCTTGATGTGTAGAGTCTTCCTTTATGAGACTTCATCTTTTTCTTTACATCATCTTTTTCTTTCCTTTTAGCCAAAGATGTGATGGTTGGATGGCTTCCATTAAACATAATACGTTGGCAACGTTTTAGTACTTTGCAACGTGATCTCTCCATTTCTTCTTGAAAGGTAGCTTAATATAGACCTTTGAATAAATAGTTGTTGCAATCCCTTTTTTTGTTGATGAGTAACTTTAAATCTTTTGATTGTTTTCTTTGCATGTGATGAGCTTTAATGTAGAAGATTCATTAAATTCACTCTATGCAACATTAAATTTTTTTCTTTATATAACACCCCAATAGTTGGATGCATTATCTTTTCTTAGATAAGGTGCCTTTACTTGAACTTGTGTAAAGTGTAGAGTTGTACAAAGCAAATAATCATTTCCAATGTTGACAAAGTTGATACTTATGGAGTTGGTGAAGCAAAATAGTTTTTAGCTCTTCTTCCAAAAGATCATTTGATGTGACATGAGTTGGAATGAATCTTCTTGGTTATACGCATGAGACGAACATTTCCTGCAACATAGAATAAACATACAAATATATTTGTGAAGTATGATTTTAGCATATACTATGTGTGTATTGTCTTAGCATCACCTATTCTTAATAAATGTAAAGTAAGACTGCAAAATGTTGTATCGTTCGTCAGACAAAACACTTGTACCTTTTACACGATTTATTTGTCAAACAAAATATTCGTCTTACAGACGATTTATAACCATGTTTTATGCTTTGTTCTGTTTAAACACTTAATCAAAATTATGAATGTTAGACTTTTTCCTAACAAATGGAAATGAAGTGAACATATTTGCTAAGTTATCCACCACTACTAATATAGCATCATAGCCATTGGATTTAGGATGATAACTTTTTTTATAAAATTCATGCTTATATCTTCCCATATTATCATAGGAATAGGTAGAGGTTGAACAAGCATTCAAGGTTAACATGCATGATATTCATTTTGCTGGTAAACTAGACATGTTACCACAAATTCTTCATTTTTTTCATACCAATCTAATATAAAGATTAAGATACGTGCCTGTAGTTGAGAAAGATTTTCAAATGTCCCTCCATGGAGTCGCGTGGTATTCATGAAGTAATTTTGGAACCCAATTTGATGATGCTGATAGGACCAACTTGCCCTTGTAGTGTAGATGGTCATGTTCTATGATATATTGGCCAAGCAAATTTGGATTGGCTTGTAATTCCTCACAAATTTTCTTTACAATGGAGTCATGTCGTACTTCAATATCAATATGTTGTACATCATACCAAAATAATCTAGATAACAAACGTAATTCTAGATCTCCCACATTTGAATCTTCAAATTTTCGTGATAAAGCATTAACCACTTTGTTAGATACTCCCGCTTTATACACAATCTTAAATTCATACACTAACAATTATGTCGACCAATTTGTTGATTCTTAGTTATTCTCTGATTTAGCAAATGCCTTAGACTTTTTTTATCTATGTAAACAATAAATTTTTGACCCAGAAGATAAGGTTTCCAGTGTTGAATAGCTTCAGCACTAAAGCTATCAAATTTTTTTCATAAATTGACTTAGTCAAGGAGGAATTAGCTAAGGCTTTGCTGAAAAATTTTATGGGTTTCTATTGTATGACAACACTTGTCCTACCCTTTTCTCAGAATGCAAAAATTTTGGTTGAAATCTAGTAGCATTAGTGATAACCCTTTTGAGTTGGTGCATTGCCATATTGCTTTCTGTAAACCATTAAAAAAAATTCTTTTTCGACAATTGAGTCACCTTCTATAGTAAGGCTGATAGTCCTACAAATCATCTTAGAACCTTTATAGTTTTAGGAATATGCTAGTGAAGGATCAGTGAGATCTTTTGGGAATCCATTTCTATTCCCTTATTATAGTCAACATGATCCAAATATTTAATGTATAGTTGTCCAAATTCACATTTTCCCATTTAGCATAAAATTGGTGTTGTTATAATGTATTCAAAACTTATTTCAACTATGCTAAATGTTCATCCCAAGTTTTATTGTAAATTGAGATATCATAGAAAGAACTAAGACAAACCTCCTAAGGTATTAGAGCTATAGTGAGTGTCTAATCTAGGTATTAGAGTGTCTGGTCTTTTGGCTTGAGTGTTAAACTATTGTTATTCTTCAAATTATGAAGTTATACCTTTGTGAGTTTTCTTTGTGCTCTTGAGAGTGTTCTTTGTTTTCTTAAGAGTTCTTAATCTTAGGTGGAGGTTAAGAAGATATAACTTGGAGAGGTGTAAATACTCGTTGCAACCTGGAGGGGTGAGAATACTCGTTGTAACCTGGAGATGTGAGAATACTCATTGTAACTAAGTGTGTTGATTAGTGGAAGCTTTTAAGCAGTTGGCTTAAGGGGATTGGATGTAGCTCGAATTTGGATGAGCTTGGATAATTTCTTGTGTGTTGTTATCTCTTTGTTATTTCTGGTGACTTTCTTTTGTTGTTAATTTTATCTTGACTTGATTAAACAGTATATCTAGACAATTGTGCTAGAAGATTTGATTAGGCTATATGATTAGACAATATATACTTCATCCTATACAAGAGTTTTAAATGCATGCATGAGAGCCTTCATAGGCTTTGCATCTGACATGTTGAGTTTGTTGAACATCTTAATGTACTTTTGTTGGTGTATGATGATACCTTTCTCTCTTTGTCTGATTTCAAGTTTGAGAAAGAACTTGAGTTCTCCCATCATACTCATCTCAAATTTTCCCTACATTAACTCAAAAAAATCTTTGTAGAGGGATTAATTAGCACCACCAAAAATAATTGTATAAACTTGGACAATGATAAAATCTTTATTTCGCTTCTTTTTGAATAAGGTACCTTTCCTCTTTCAAAGCCATTTTCCAAGAGAAAGTTTCTCAATTTTTCATTCCAAGCTCTAGCAACTTGTTCAAAACCATACAGAGCCTTCATGAGTTTAAACACATGGTTTGACTCCAAGGTAAATAAAGATATATTTCTCGGTTACACTGGAAAATAAAAGGCTTATAAAGTTTATGACTCTTGTACTTTGATAGTCGAAGAAACCATAAATGTGAAATTTAAGGAATTATGTCTGATTAATAAGAGACTATAACATCTTGATGATGAATTTACAGATTAGCATGCCAACAAAAAGAAGAGTAGATGAAGGATCGTCTGCTGATGCAACAAAGGGACTAGACGAACCCAAAGTATTAGACAAAGTTGATGTATCAGGAAAATGTTTATCTAAAACTTGTCACTATAGTCAGACCCCTCAAAGGAAGTGAAGATACATTTTGTCTCATTCTCAAAATCATATATTAGGATAGAGAAACGATGGCATCAAAATCAATCTTCCTTCAAAGAAAGAGTTGTTATGGCTTTGATGTCTCATATTGAGCCCGAAAACATAAGGAAACTTTATCATAAGAATATTAAATTCTAGATATGGAGGAAGAACTAAATCAATTCACAAGGAATAATGTTTTGACTTTAATACCTCCTCTGTCTGATCGACACGTGATTTGAACACTACAAGTCCTCATAAGCAAGCTTGATAAAAATGATAAAATGGTAAGGAATAAAGCTAGAATGATAATACAAAGTTACAATTTGCAAGAACTAAAATCTTTCCTCTAGTTGTGCATCTTGAAGCAATAAGGAATTTATTAGCCTTTGTCACTTTTAAAAATATTAAGTTTTGCCAAATGAACGGAAAAGTGCTTTTCTAAATGGTTTTTATTAAATATGAGGTGTACGTTAAACAACCTAGATGTTTCCTAACCAAGCTATCTTTTCAAATTCAAAAGGGCTCTATATGATCTAAAATAAGCTTCTTGGTGTCACAAGGTAAGGAAGTTTTTTTTATTAAACTAGTTAAAAAAAAAGAATGGTTGATACAATCTTATTTCAAAAATAACATAAAAAAAACATAAAGGTTTTATTGTCGTGTAAGTTTATTGTCTGCTACTAATGAGTTTTTTGTGAGTATAATTCGATGATACTCCTCTAATATATATATATATATATATATATATATATATATATATATATATATATATATATATATATATATATTTTTTTTTTTATATATATA
>Ga0099824_1002480_pt1 | contig 26989 bp, 13 predicted proteins | sample SiratrowhiteBW_FD_76837 | JGI IMG/M metagenome (GOLD analysis project Ga0099824, IMG submission 76837) | Root nodule microbial communities of legume samples collected from California, USA - Siratro white BW | ecosystem: Host-associated > Plants > Roots > Nodule | place: USA: California...
CCTAACTCAACCACTAGCAACAATTATTGTTCAATTATTCAAAATAAAACAAGTGATTATCCAAGGCAAGATTGAAATTTTCAGGAAGATTGTCCAAAGACGCAAAAGCCACTGTTGACAACAGTGAAGGCTCCATCAACCACAAGATTGTGACCACTGACATACTTGGACTCATCACTGGCTAAATAAAGAGCAGCTTCAGCCACATCTTTAGGCTCAAGAACAGCACCCTTTAGGTTTTGGTACACCCCGAGAACCCCGTTGTCGTCAAGCTTAAAAAAGTTCTTAGCCAAGGGCGTGGCAACCACGTAGGGTGACACGCAATTCACCCTCACCCCGAATTGTCCAAGCTCCACCGCAGTGTTTTTTGTCAGCCCCACCACACCGTGTTTGGAACTTGTGTACGCATGTGAGGCCACGCCACCTATGCTTCCACATACACTAGCAGTGTTAACTATGCTTCCTCTTCGCGCGGGAATCATAACCCTTGCGGCGTGCTTTGTTCCGAGGAAAACACCAACTAGGTTAACGTTCATCACGGCCTCAAATTCGGACTTCGTGTTTTCCAGTATGCTGGTTTTGTTCGGCCCGGTTATGCCGGCGTTGTTGAACATGGTATCTAGTTTGCCGTGTTTGGAAATGACGGTGTTAACGGCGTTCTCAACGTCGCTTTCGTTTGTGACATCGCAATGGATATAGGAAGCGGATTCCAACTCCTTGCTGAGAGAAAGACCAACATCGTCTTGGATATCAGCTATCACTACGTGTGCTCCTTGCTTCGAGAAGAGTCTTGCAGCGGCCTCGCCGATGCCGCTTGCACCGCCGGTGATCATTGCCACCTTCCCCTCAAGCCTGGTAAATCAGTGTTCAGCATCACATCTTATGTTAGTTATACATAGTTAAATCCAAAAGTTATGTTGAATCAGGTCATTTATGATAGTCATCTAAATATGAGTCCCATTGAATATAGTATCATTTATATTGAATGTGACTTTTATTTCATTTCTATTTGATTTCTTGTGTAAATATGACTTTTATGTAATTTTTCACATTATTTGATTTTCTGGTATTTCTCCTCAATTATTCTAACAATCTGTAATAGTGTTTTTTTTTTCTATATTTTTGTAAGAAAGAAAATAAAAGACGAAAATAACTTTACCTTCTTCTGGCAGCTGAGATAACTGAGCCAGTAGCCATAGCTAAGCTTTGGAATGGAGAAATGAGAACTACGATGACTTCGATGTGCTTAAGAAAGAAGTTTGTGTGCTATATTGAGCATCTTCTTGGTTCTCTATTTATAAGAGTATTCTAGTGTTTGGAAGAAGCAGATAAGTGTGTGATGAGATATACACAGTGATATCTCTTTTTTATTTTAAATGATTTTCATTGCATAGGTTATGATATAAATTTTTAATTTACTTTTTGTAGATTTTATTGTATCACATTATGTTTAAAATTTTATAGTAATTTTTGTTAAGGAAGTTATAAAAAATTATTTTAATAATGTTTTTATGCAAACTTGGTGGAAGAATGGTTTTTTTGGATAAAAATGATATTTTATAAAAAAATCGTAATCTTGAATATGTTCTTATATAGTATTTTTATAAAATTTAAATATTAATATAATCTTGATCACGATCTCTCTTAGATCTCCTTGTACTTTTATTTATATTTAAATGTTATACTATTTGAAATTAATCAATGTTCTAAAAAATTTATATATTAAAAAGTGAGACGAAAATAAACGTGGATAGATGAAGGTATTTTAATTTGAAAGAAATAAAATATCTTTTATAAAAGTTTTTCTATCTACTTTTATGCAAACGTCTCTCTCTTTCCTTAAACTTTTGCTCCTTAGCGTGAAAAACGATATTTATGGGACCACCAATTGAAATTTCTCATGTTTGGTTATAAGCAGACCTCTTATTTCCTTTTTTTTATTAGAATTTGAGACTCACATGTTTAGATAGACTTTAATGGACAAAACCTAATGTCAATCTACATGAAAGGGGAAAAACCTAATTCCAACCTTCATGAAAGGGACTACTGTCGAATACATGCAAAAAAACATAGGATATAAATTAGACTAATTCAACAACGATAAGTGTAAGAGATACTATCAGTATCATTTTGGGAAGTAATAGTAGATACCTAACTAAATGGTGAATGCACGTTCTTTCTTCTTCCACTTCACTTCCAACTATAGTTAATATGGAATATAAAAAATCTTTCAAAAATGGAGAAGGGTAGAAGATGTGTTCACATGAAGAAGGTTCAATCAGCGTAGACAAATGGTTGATTTCGTAAACTTTAAAGGAATTATCAATCCAAAAGTCTTATGAAAAAAGTTAGACAATATTCAGAAAAGAAATATGAAGATCTATGTCAATAAACTCAAATACGAATATATTTAGACATAGAAATAAAGAGAAGGCAAATAAAAAAACGAAGACACGAACTCAAAAAAAAATATAAACCAATATGAACGACAAACAAGTAAAGGTGTGAAGGAGGAAAATAAGTAATCAAACTTATGCTTAAGTAGTTAAGGAGGAAAGTAATTAAGAGGGCTGCGAGGGTATTTGGAGAGGAATAGAGATAAAGGTGACATAGCTACATTAGGATATTATAAAACATACAGAGAGTTTGGATACAATGCAGAAAAACTTCTTTATGAATGGTTAAAATTTTATATGCGGGTGACCATGTTGTGCTAATAATAAACGAAGGTAATGAAGATACAGACAGGGTAATTGAGGAGCATAAGGCATGGTTGTCAACTATTTTTTAATTGATATCAAGGTGGAACAATAAAAAAATCTGGAAAATAGGAGAATTTGGGTAAGATGTTGGCGAATATCTCTATCTTTAGGGGGGGACTATTTTCAGAAAGTAGTAGAAGAAAAGATGTCATTATGTCTAGGTCATCTAGATAGTATAGATGAGAGGGGCTTACACCAAGATGAAAGCGAGGAAAGAAGAAAATTGTTTGCATCGGATTTTTTTTCTCATTATTAGATAATAGTAGATAATATTGATCTAAAGATTAGTCACTAATTAAATTTAGTGACTAAACATGTCAATTACTATTTTATTTTATTAGTAGTTAATGTATAATAATCGGAACTGTGATCGAATTTAAAAATTAATGAATATTATTTTTAATTATAAAAAAGAATTATTTTTACATATATTATTTATATTATTATTTATATTATTTTTATTATTCATCATTAATCATTTTAATGAGATTTTGGATAAAGTGTATCAAGTAAAATATCTTTTTTATACTATTATTACTATTCTCATTATTACAATTATAATTATTACAAATATTATTATTGTCATTATTATTTATTCTTATTCTTCTTATTATTATTACAATTATTAATATTATTATTATTAATATTATTATTATTATTATTATTATTATTAGTATTTTTATTGTTATTATTATTGTTATTATTACTACCATTATTGTTATTATTATTGTTATTGTTATTATATTTATTATTATTCTTATTCTTATTATTATTGTTATCTGTGACCTAATCAGTGACCGATTTTGTGATCGAATTAGTGATCGAAATCAATGACCGACTACGTGATCGAAACAGTAATTGAATGTGTGACCGAATCAGTGATCGAAATCAATGATCAAAATTATTGACCGAATCAGTGATCGAATTTTTCGGTCACTGATAATGACCAAATTTTTATCAGTGACCGAAAAAATTCGGTTACTGATTCAGTCACTAATAGTAACCAAATTTTTCAGTCACTAATTTTAGTCACTATTCAACAATTTTCTAATACTGGCTATGAGTATCTAGGTAAAACAAAAGCAAGAACCAAATGGTTAGAAGTTGGGATATAAACACAAAATACTTCCATCTGGTCATTAAATAGAGAAGAATGAATAATTATATTAAGGGAGTACGTATTGATAATGCATAGAGAAGAATGAATAATTATATTAAGGGAGTACGTATTGATAATGCATAGTGTGAAGAATCAACTAGGATCAAATAGGAGTTAAGTAACATTTCAAAAGTAGGTTCATTGAGAAAATAAATGTCTCTATGAGGTAAGATAATATAGAGTTTTCTAAAATAAATTAGAAAAATAGTGAATAACTCATTAGGAAAATAACATAATCAAAGAGGTTGTATAGAAGTGTGACGGAAGTAAAAGCCCAAGACCGGTTGGATTTAATCTTAACTTTATAAAACAGACATAGGAAATCATGAAGGAGAATGTGATGAAAGCAATAGAAAATTTTCATAAGTTTGGTAGTTGGCCAAAAGGAACTAATGTTTCATTCACAGCTTAATACCTAAAGTAGAAAATCAGCAGAGGATATATGAGTATAGGTGAATTTCACTGGTAGGAAATGTATATAAAATCATTTAAAAAAATGACAAAAAGGTTAAAAAAATGTAATACATTTCAAGCAATCAACCTTCTTAGAGAGTAGAAGATTGTTAAAAAGCATAGTACTTGCCGATAAAGTTGAAAGGAAAAAGAAGGATTGTATAATAATAAAGGTAAACTTTGATAAGACATATAATTTGGTGAGCTGGGACACCTTGAATATATAGTAAAAAAGTTAGATTTTTGTTCAAAATAAATCAAATGGATAATAGATTGTTTAGGATTATCATTAGTATTAGTTCTAGTTAATGAAAGCCAGTACATGTAAACTTAAGCTCAGAAAAGGACTGACTATTTTACCTTTTTTTTTCTTATTTTGTAAAATTAGTTTTAATGTTCTATATGAGGTCAAGAACTATTTTAAATATATATTTATATGATTTATTGATATTAATTATAATGTTATTATTGTTATTATCATTATTATGAGTGATAATAATAAGGATGATAACAAGCATTCCTGCATGTACTAAAACTTGAACCAAATAAAAACTTAAATTTCAAACCTTAAACAATAAACATATTCAAGAATTTGAATTAGGTAATTTGCAAAACTGGTGACTTGTGAACTTACTTCCATGAATTTCATGAAGCATGCACTTGGCATCGCCCCCACACAGCTTGTGAGTTTAACGACCAACCCGCATTTCGTAAAAAAGTATCACAAACATACTTTTTTTTAATGTAAAATTTTTAAACCATTTTAAAAATTCATCTATAAATTGTGTACTACAAAAATATGTGTCACGCAATTTTCATATAAGCTACCAAAAAATTACATCAGGTTTATTTAATCTATAATTTTATAATCAAAGTATTTGTATTCCCATTTAACCACCATTAAACTAAATAAAAGTAATTAAAATATATATTAATTATTTTAATTAAATTAAATCCCTTATTTTTTGTTTTATATTTTTATATTAAATATAAAAGCTTTTGTTTACAGAGTTCTGCAAATAAAACTTGTTTAACTTGCTGTTGAAGTGAATTAGACTAAAAATACTTTGTAATTCAAATGGACATCAAATTTAAGGTCCAGATGTTGTGGGGGTTGTGACTTTTAGGGTGACTCACAAGCCCAATCTCAAATGTTTACTTTAAATAAAAGAAAAACATAAAAAAAAAAAACAAACAAACAAACTAATTCAATTCAAATTGAACGTGTCTTCCACTATGCAACTAAGAAAATATTATGAAAACAAATTACAAAAATATTTTATCATCATTTACTTGGACCAACTATATTATACCAAAATAAATAAAATATTACAAACGTATTAATAAAAAAGGATAAAAATAGCATTGATTAAGAAATAAAAAAAAAAGATTAATTTTTATTAAAAATTATATAAAAATGCTAGATTGTGTCAATTCAAAGATAATGCTTAAAAATCTATTGATATGATTAGAATTGAGTTACGTTATTTATGTATTAAAATGTGTGGTTTATAAGTTCAACAGAAATATGGTATAGAATATTAAATTGGATTAACAGAGTTATTTTAGAAAATTCATTTTTAAACTCAATATTGTTTATGGTATGCAGAATCTTTGGTTTGTTTTAAGGGATATATGATTCGATTGATTAGGAAACTCGTGCATTCATTTCGGGTAAGTTTTCAAAGTGTTGGATAAACTGGTAAACTCTTACAAGACTTAAAGGAGAGTATGGCCTTATTAATTTGAATTATTGAGAGAAAAATGTGGTTATGCTAGGTAAGTATTAGCAAATGGAACAAGTTATGAGTGGATTTTTCGGAGGCTAATCTTCTTTTAAGAGTTTTATTATCTTTTATTGGATTTACAACAACTTTTCCTGTACATAAAAATCCATAATTAAATTTGTTTGGTTTCTTATTTGAGTAGATAATATTACGAAGAATGGATATATAATTTAGAGACTGGGATTCTAGCAAGTCTCAAATTATGAGTCAATCCATATATAAAAAATTTTACTTTACATTCATCCAAAATAACAAGACAATAGATGTGTGTGTATTTTTTCTCATATATTGTTCGTCTTACTCATCTCCACTCAATGTGGGACTCCACATTTAAATTTCTCTCAATCACCCCCTTAAGTGTGTGAGCTCTCTCCGCATTGCAAACTTTCCTCCACCACACTTTAATTCCTTACAAATTCTTTTTTAAAGAAAACACTTTATTATTCACTAGAAGGTTCTATATACAAAGATTCTCACAAGATACAAAGGTTCTATTACTATAAGTAAAAAGATCTCATTATAGTTTACCCCTTCACTTATGTAAAACCTTTTGCCATCAATCTAACCTTGAACTTTGTTTCTTCACACCTAGTATTTCCTCATTCTTCTTGAATACTCACTTGCATTCAACTACCTAGTAATTCTCAGGGATCTACAAGTTTCCATGTGTGGTTTTTCTTTAGCAATTCAATCTCCACTTACACAACTACTTGTCATTACTAACCTTATAGGCCTTTTATAGCCTTCCAAAAGCTTTTAGGCTCTGAACCTTTTATATCCAAAGTTCTATGTAAGTTTAATCATTTTCCTCTCTCTATCACACGTAAGCTGATAATTAGAGTCAACTTTTACACGTACTGACCTTCTTGAGTAAGAGGTATAAGGTTGATTTACATTGTTTGACACCTCCAAATGGTCTGATCCATTACCAAAAGTCTTCACCCTCAAGGTGACTTTTCTCCTTATCTTTGTATAGATCTATTTACATCATAGTCATTCAAATCTCATTTAATATAACACCCTTGCTAACAGAGCATCTAGTCTCCCTAAGTTCCAACCTCCACAACTCAGACCCCTTCATACCTTTTATATATTCAATAAAAATTTACCTCTCCTTATACTTCCAATTTATCCTTCTTGACATGCATAAATGCTAAGAAGTCAAACATCCTCAAATTATCATAATATATTGATCTTTCACTCAATACCTCTAGGACTTCTTGCAATTTGGAGCCAATAATGAACTCCAATTTATTAAATAGATGACACTATTTGTAACTTCTAGTCAAAAAGGATTTAAATAATCCAACTTCTAGCATAATACATTTAAAATGATTTTTACTCTAAATTTGTTCATTTTAATATGATGTACCTATATCATTTATGTGTCAATGAAGACATTACTTATATGCATATATTCTTGTAATTATTGTGATAATTGTTTTTTTTTAATTTTTATTTTAATTATATAAAAAAGTATATATAATTTGTGTGTGTGTATATATATATATATATATATATATATATATATATATATATATATATATATGAAAATTTGGATATAAAGTAACTATCGGAATTTTATAAAATAATTATTTTTCTTAAAATTTTAATATTGTATGAAAAAAATATGTTTTGTAGCATTAGGTGTTATTAATATGAAGTATTAATATAGAGTATGGTGTTCTGCCATTTAATGTAGGTTTGTGAAATTTAAGAATTTCTATTAACTAATAAATGAGGCTCGAAAGAAGAATTTCTATTAACTAATAAATGAGGCTCGAAAGAAGTTTTAAACTTTATGTGCCTGTAAAGATAATACTTATTTGCATATACTTTTGTAATTTTATCTTTATTTTTGTAATTATTGTGATAATGTTTTTTTTTTATTTTGATGATTTTTTTTGTTTTTTAACTTTTATTTTAATTATATAACAAAAAAAAATATATAATTTGTGTGTGCTATATAATTTGGATATAAATAAACTATCGAATTTTTATAAAATAATTATTTTTTCTTAAAATTTTAAAATTATCTGAAAAAATAAGTTTTATAACATTATGGAGTATTAATATACTGTATGGTATTTTGCTATTTAGGTTGTGTTTGGTTTAACTAATTTGGGTGGTTTCAAAGATAGATGTGTGTTTGGTTGAACTAATTTGAAAAGATGGATTAGGAAAGATTCTGGGGATGGGATCACTAGTTCAAGAGATTTGCAAGCATGTAATTGAAAATTATGAAACACCTCTTATAAGTGGGTTGGAAAATACTAAACACCCTTTATAAGTGGGTTGGAAATTACAAAACATCTTTGTAAGTGAATCATTACATGACTTTCCAAATTAAAAAACACCCCTTCTACCATCTTATTCTACAAGAATCAATTAATAATTTTATAAATACATCAATTAAAAAAATCTATAACATCTATCAAATTATTCTCAAACTTTCACCAACATTTTTCTTAAATTTCTTCAAATCTTAGTATCTATCTATTAATTTAATCAACCTTATTATCTATTCCTAATCTACTCAAATCTTTTTTAAATTTGTTTTCTCAAATCAAATTCTAGTTCGGAAACCAAAAGCCTCACCAACCAAAAGCCTTAATTTTTGGTTGGTGAGATTAAAGAATTTCTATAAACTAATAAAGGAGGCTCGATAAACTTTCTTAAAAAATAATAGGAGTTCCATAAGAAGGATTGTGCCGCTAGAAACAAGAAGGGACAGAAGAGAGGGAAGTTGTGAAAGAGATGGCACTCGTTACAACAGAGCCAACCATAAACGATGGGCCTCTGTTCGCCGAGGTTGACATGGCTTCGGATTTCAACGCTCCCACTGTCCGAGCCACCGTTATTCAAGCTTCCACCATCTTCTACGACACTCCAGCCACTCTAGGTCCTTCTACTCTCCTCTTTTCATCCGTTACCCTTTTGCGTTTTCTTCTCAAATTTCCCTTCTTTTTGTGCTTTTGTGATGAAAGCGCCATCTGGGGTGCTCCAGATTGGTCCATGCAATGATCCTTTGGGTGGATAAGTTTTCTAATTTGTTGGTTCAGGGGAAATTAAATCGGTTGGTGATTTTTTGTGTGCAGATAAGGCAGAGAGATTGTTGGCTGAAGCAGCTGGGCATGGGTCCCAGCTTGTGGTGTTTCCAGAAGCGTTTGTGGGAGGGTACCCACGTGGTTCCGATTTTGGTGTTTCTATCGGAAATCGCACGGCCAAGGGAAGAGAGGAGTTTCGCAAGTATCATTCTGCAGCCATTGATGTGCCTGGTAAGGCCTAAGATCAAACACAAATTGCAGTTCAGCTGCTAACTTACTTTATGTTGGAACAAATTACTACAAAATAGAGAGGCAAAAAAACTTATTTGCATCAAGTTGAAACTCCAAAACATGATATTTTAGATAAATGTTCACATTTTGTTTCCAGGTTTAAGAATTGATCCTGAGAGCAAAAAAGGCCAATGATTAGCATATTTCTATTAAAATTGTATTTATCAGTTCGTTTGTGGTGCTGTGTCTGTGACTGACACCTGATTACTTGATTTAGGCCTTCTTGTTTGTATCTTCTTTTTTCTTAGGGTAGAGAAACTCAACCTAAATGCCCAGTTTGTTTAATCTCTTTCTAATGTATATGGGGGCATGGATCACAAACTTTAGCAGAAATTAATAACTAATTTACTATTCTAAGTGTAAATCTAATACAGCACCATTCAGGTTTAATAAGTAAAATTATAAATAAGTGAATTAGGAGTTAGGATTTATTTAATTGTTATTTTAAAGTCAAATTTTCTACTTTTGTTTTTTTTAGTGTATATATGCAAAATTTTAATATTATTTTGTCTTAAAGTTAAGATCTTACTTCCGTGTTAAACTTTAAAGGTTTCGTTACGTTTATGTAAAAATCAAAATCTCTGAATTCCCGGATTCTTTAAATTTTAACATTTATTTACTTATTTGGAGTTTAAGTTTTAAAATGAATATATTGGATTGATTTTTAAAATTATTTAGATTTTATTGAAATGTTAATTAGAATTATAAATTTAGTATTTTTGTTTGTTATGCATATTAATATAACATTTAGAATTATCATTTACAGTTATTACTTACACTCTCTTTCTTTCTTTGTCGGTTATTACATTTTCTTTTCTATGATGAATTTCCAATTAACTGATTGAAGAATTATTATCTTCAATATTACTAACTTAAGAGGACCATAATTTTTTAACTGGTTGTTCAAACCTAAACAGGATTTAATTTTTGACCTACTAAGAGTTTTCCCTAACCTAATAGATTAAAGACTAATCCTTCCCAATACTATGATTGTGGTTGCTCCAGCGAGTTTTTGCACACGGTGGAATCAAACACAGGTTTTCCGTTGCATGAATTAAGTGCCGTGTCAATCACATTTGTATGGTTGGCTCATGGTCCTTTAGTGAAGATCCCTCTTTGTTTTCACCCTTGGATTACCGTTAATTTCACATATTATAAGCCATGTCCTTTCAAGTCTTTTAAGTTGATATATATAACTCCATTAAAATTCATACTACAAAAACTTAGTCACAAAAGTCTTAAAAAAAATTATAAGTAGTAACATTATTCAACACACCCAAGTCCCTGAAATTATTAGCAAATGTTGTATTTGTTGTAGGTCCTGAAATTGTTACTCATTGATTTTCAATAATAATATTGCAAAAAATCCAAGTCCCTGGAAATATTACTCATTGATTTTTACAGATCCAAGTTAGGGTTTCCATTAACAAATGTTGTATTGTTGTAGGTCCTGAAGTTGATAGATTGGCAACAATGGCAGGGAAGTATAAAGTCCATTTAGTGATGGGTGTGATAGAGAGGGATGGCTATACACTTTATTGTACTGTTTTATTCTTTGATTCTCAAGGTCATTACCTGGGAAAGCACAGGAAAATCATGCCAACGGCATTGGAGCGGATTATCTGGGGATTTGGGGATGGATCAACCATTCCAGTGTTTGAAACTCCCATTGGAAAGATAGGTGCTGCAATTTGTTGGGAAAACAGAATGCCACTATTAAGGACAGCAATGTATGCCAAAGGTTGGAGTTTTTTATGTTAGTTTTTTATCTTCTTGTTACATGCAGTGTTCTAGCATTAGAGAAGAGCACTTAAAGGTGTTTTTTCTTATATTGGGGCTGGTTTGCACCAAGTATAGTGTGCTATTATGTTTTGAGTTTCACACAGACAATAAGTGGCAAAGCTTTTATGCTATCATCTAATTAGACATTATTTTTGCTAGTATATTTAACATAGTTCTTATAAAAATCAACAAATTTACCATGACGATTTGTTATTAGATGATAGAGTGAAAGACTTTTACACTGTAAGCACATGTATTATTTGTTGTTTTTGCTGAGTCTATGGGGATTTGTCAATGTGAAGATGTCATTTGTATACTATCAAGACAATCTAATTAAAATCTTCATGCAATAGGTGTAGAGATATATTGTGCTCCTACAGCTGATGCCAGGGATGTGTGGCAAGCCTCAATGACCCACATTGCTCTTGAAGGTGGATGCTTTGTTTTGTCAGCAAACCAGTTCTGTAGGAGAAGGGATTACCCTCCCCCTCCAGAGTATGTTTTTGCTGGCACAGAAGAGGACCTGACACCGGATTCTGTTGTATGTGCTGGGGGTAGTGTCATTATATCACCATCAGGGGCTGTTCTGGCGGGACCAAATTATGATGGGGAGGCACTAATCTCAGCAGACCTTGGTATGTCATGTTTACTCTTGCTGCTTCCATTTTCTTACAATGTTCAGAAGAGTATTACTTTCTTTGATGGATGATGTTTATGTTGGGGACCAAGGGTTATAAAGGTATGTACCAAAAGAAAACAGCAAAGTGGGTAAGATAATCAGAAAGGATGGTAGTTAGGCAATATATAAATAACAATACCTATAACTCTACAACAATAACAAATATTTTGTTTAGTTATTTTACCTCTTTTAACTACTATAAATCTATCAGAATGTATCTTTCCCTTAGAAGAGTTATTACTTTGAATAATAATCATTAATTCTTCGATCTCCCTTAGTATTTCACTTTTTTCCCTCAAACTTCTGATTCTGGAAGTCCTTGAGGTTGTTTTTGATTGGTTCAGATATTCTTAGTTTGATCACTTTCTTTGTCTTTGGTTATTAAAAGAGGTCTATAAACATTGTGATTCTTGAAAATTTTGAACAGATCTTGGAGAAATAGCAAGAGCTAAGTTCGATTTTGATGTGGTTGGACACTATTCAAGGCCAGAAGTGCTTAGCTTGACTGTAAGGGACCACCCAACGAACCCAGTTACTTTTACATCAACATCTAAAAAAATTGAAGACAACACCAAGTAGTGTCTTTCTTTCATGTTCAGCAACTTCTGAACCTGACCCCTTTGTATGTTAACACTTGCGTTTCATACATGGAAGTTATTTGGGCTTTGACCTGTACATCAAATGATATTCGAACTCATTTGCTATTTTTTTTTTCTCAAATGCAAAATTCAGTTTTTTTAAAAATAAAACTGAACTAAATTTTAAATAATGTGTTAAACAGAACCTTTTTATGACATAGTTTTGCTCGGACCAAATAGTTTCTATAAAAGTATTTTGGTTCAAATTAGTTCACTTCTAAGGTAGTGTTATTTGGTCGATTCTATAGGAGTCCAGATCAAACCACTTCTGAAAAAAAGTTCATGAAAGCTCAATTATCATTTGATGACAAAAAATTGCGTGCATGGATGGAAAATGAAGTTGGACTTTAAAGTATGTGCAAATCTTGGGCACTATTCAACATTCTCTTAAGTGTTGTTTACCATAGTGTGGTATCAAGAAGTTTTATGCTCTGATATTTAATGGGTTCTTTCTCTATTAATTTGTTAACAGAAGTATTTTGTTCAATTCCATAAACACAAACAATAGAAAGTGCTAGAAACAGATCCCCTCTTGAGTACCTATGATTTTTTATCCATATAAAGTTTACCATGTAGTGATAAATCATCATGTATACTTTCAAGAAATAGTAGCTCAATTAATATGAACAGTAGAAGGTGCTAGGAAGCCATTAATATTGGAAACGTCTGTTTTGGAAAAGTTAAAGCCGTTGTTGTCAAATAATATCCATTATGGCCCACCACACGATGGTTGATTCAAAGTTCCAAACAGAGGCAACAGAGAGTACAGAATTCAAATATTTGAATTGTTGGAGTTGGAAGTATCCAATGATAATGTTATCCGTCACGCTGTCACTGCCAGTACTGTTTCATTTAAATCTCAACTATGCATCTCTCTAACGTATAATTGTGTCCCCAGAATAGTATTTAGTAGCAGACTCTTTGTTCTTATCTCATTTGTTTTGAGGTCAAGCCGAAAAGCCTCCATTATTTCCTTTTGGAACTATGAGGGAAATTGAATTCATGTGACAATGACATTGTTTGCCAGCAATTTTCGTCCTGGTGGATTATTAACAACTTGTTCAAATTAGATTCTTTTGCTTTTATAGATATGTCGGCTGAATATTCAAATAGGAACATTTACTTGCACATCAAATGCCAATAAAGCTAGTAATAACTAGCACAAAACTGCAGTATGGGACTCTATTCAATATGTACATTTTTCTTGCTCTGGCTTTAACAATTACCACACATAACAATGATATAAGAGCCTTGAACATATTTAACTCATCAAAGACAGCATTTACAGTTTAGAACAGATATGGTAGAAGCTATCTATGATAATAAGTTACTCACTACCACTATCAAAATTCAAACATCAAGACTTTTCTCCTGCAATTTCTTGCTTCAAATTGTCATCCTCTAGGGCAAGAACTTTTTTCTCAGCTTCTCCACCAGCACACTGCAAAGTTAATAGTCTGCCATTTATCTTATCAGAATTAGGACATGAGATAGAGTCTTGGAGTCCCTTAATTGACCTTTTGCCTTGAGTTTCATCATTATCATCTTGTATCCGAGCTTGTGAGAGAAATTCAATCGACCTATCAGGATCAAAATGATCAGAAACTTCCTGAATATTTATAGAAAAATCTCTCTTCCTGCCACTTGAAGTTCCCTTGTTGAAGCAAATACTTCCCCACTGAATTTTCTCAGAGAAAGACTTCCTCCCTATACTTTCTTTGTCAATGGAAAATCTCTTGGCTTGAACATCATTTTCACACGCAAAACTCCACTTGTAGCCTTTGCTGTCATCATCCATGTTCAACTCAATTGAATGGAGATCACTGTCATCTGAGTCCTCATCTCTTCCTTGTCCTACATCATTTTCAACATCTGAATCATCCTCTTTCTCTGCATTCTGGAATCCCCTACAGACATTGTTGAAATAAGACTCAAGATCCTTGATATTTTTACACTCTGGAGAAACATCCTCATTTTGTCCATCTTTAGTCTTCACATAGTCCTCAAGCTCATTTCTCAGCTTTTCCAGGAAAGCGTTCTTCTCCTCAAACTGATACTTAGCCTCTGAAAGCTTCATCTGGACTCTCTCTTCGCGTAACAGATCAGCTAACTGAAGCATTTCCCTTTCCTTCTCCACCTCCTCCCGAACTTTAGCTGATTCCCTTTTCAGTTCCTCCACCTGTGCTCTATCTTCCCCAATGCCTCTAGCTAGTTCATCACAAATTTGCTCCAGAATCTCCTTTGCACGCTTCTCCCTTTCAAGCTCTTTAGATGCTTTCAAATGGGAAGCTTTCACGCTGGCCATTTCTTTGGCTATCTTCTTGTTCAACCGTTCAGTTTGCCTTCTCAACTTCTTCTCCACCGCAAGCTCTTCTGCCACATGTTTTATAGCATCATGAACCCTTTCTCGTTCTCTTCTTTTCCAAACAGCCTTTTCTTCTCCAAAATGCTTCATGACATACTCAATATCGTTCTGGTTTGAACGCTGTTCATGGATCAGTTGATCAATTTGGTGGCACACTCGATCAAGCTCACTCCCCAGAGCCAAGACAAGGGGCATGCTTGATGCTTGCTGCTCTCTAAGGCACATTTGATTTAACACCTTTAGAAGCTTCTTTGATGTGGATAATCCACTTCTAGCTTCCTTCAGACGGTTCTTAACACCACCAGTGCATTTGCCACGATTCTTCTCGCTCCTTAACTGATTTTCCACCTCCTGCGTTTCAACTTTTCAACATAGTTCAGTTTCATCCTTCCCACCAAACAGAAGGAAAATAATAAAACGCCATTATGTGCAACAAAATTATAAATTATTTAATCGATCAGATCTATATATCTAAAGTTTCTTGTCGTTACTGTTTCAATTGAAATACTAATCTGAAATCTCTAATCTAGATACAGAAAACCATGTAAAGGGCATAAAATAAAGGTTCAAAGTGAATAATAACAGTCTAATCTTTAAACTAGTAGTTTCCAATTCAGGAGCAATAATTTCATAGTTGTTACTTGAAAGTTCAGACAGAATTCACTACATTTCAATACAGAGTCCTTGTAAACAATTTAAAAGATATCATGGGCACAACTTGTGTTGCTAAGAGGCTTGGGAGAATCATAGCAAAAGCAAGTTGTTGCAGTCAGAAACTACAAGTCCTTATGAACCCCACACCACACCACACCACATCCCCACATACCAATTGATAAAATGAACTACACAACAAAAAGTCTCACGTCTAGGAGACCCCAAAGCCTAATAAACCCCACCCTAAAATCCCACACTTCCAAAATAGGACTCTAGTCTCATGTCTTGTCTTGCAATTGAATCCTAACATAATCCACCTATATCTTCTTTGTGGTCCATTAGATAAACCCCCCAGATAAAATAATAAATAAAATCAACCGGGAGAACTTTGTGAAAACGATGACCAACCACTTATGCTTACCAAATTTTCAATTAGTCTAATAAATTCACTCTTTACCTCAATTAAATTAGCATTGCTATGAGCGTCCAGAGCATCCAAATAGTAATCACCCGACAGAAGCTGATGAGAAAACCCCGACACTCTTCTTTTGCAGCTATCCCCTTCAAGACCCTTCATCCTCTGCAAAAACAAAGACGATCCAAAAATCACGCCACACCCAATGAACCAACACAAGGAAAAAACAGAACTTCAACACGAATTTACCTCAGAGGCAGGACTACGCGATGGATCTGACATCTGTGACCGCAACAGGCCCGATCTGGACAACCCTGCACTTTTCTCTCTGCCTCTACCCTTCTCCTTGTAGCCTCTCATTTGATCAACCTCGAACTCCTTCTTGACCCTAGAAGGAGGCAAATCATTGATTTCCCAGAGTGTAGCAGCGAGTTTCCTGGCTGACACAGAAAGCTCCTTGTCCTTGGAGGGTAACATGGAGGCAGAAGACTGCAAAGGCTTAGTGGGGTGTGTATGAAGAGAAGGAGAAGTTGTTTTGGTCTTCCACATGGGAACTGGGGTGCTGGAACCTCCTTTCTTCCCAACCAAAATGGCTCTCTTGAAACGGTATCTTCTGACAAGAGATGAGGAAGAGGAGGAGGAGCAACCTCGTTTCCTAGTCTTGCTGTGGTTCTGTGTGAGACCTTCTTTGAGGCTGAGATTGTTGTTGGTGTTATGACACGAGGGCATGGTGATGAGAATTGTGCGAAGGAGTTTGAGGTACCCGAAAATCCCGAGATTCACATGAGGATTCGGACACGGGATAAGGGCATGGCATGCAGTGTGAAGTGTGTGTTCTAAGTGCACAAAGTTTCTTGAAGCAAGGTGCCAGTTGTAGTCAGCATCATCATCTTCTCTCTTTTTTCAATGCTAAAATAGACATGAGACTATTTAGCCTTGAATTTAGCAAAGTGGGTCATCAAAGATCTTCTTTCTAGCTTTCTCCTTATGCTTGTGCTTATGCTTATGCTCCTTCTTCTTTCTTCCTTCCACTCCTATTGATTTGAACGGCTAAAGGAGGTTGAGGACCAGGGAAAGTAGGAACATGTCAAAAAATGGAAAGATACGTTTTTGATGGAAAAAAGAAACTAAACAGACAGAAGAAGAAGCTTTAAGTTGAGTTTGGTGAGAGAGAAATTGAGTGTGTGAGAGGGAAAGAAAAAGGTGAGAGAAATCCTGTGAGAGGGAAGGGTGCACACAGTCTATTGGTCATTGGAAAACCCACTTAAAAAGAAGAGACAACGTGGCAGACACGTGACCTGCATGTGCTTTCAATCAGCATCGTGCATGTGTTGTGTTTGTGTTACATAAAACTTCTAGGTTCAAGGAAACCTCCATGCCTCCAACACTATCTGCTAATATATTATTGTTCTTATTATTTAATAAATAAATATTGGTATTCAATTCATTGCCCTGATTTATTGGCTTGATTCTCTGCACTGCTTTCATTCATTTCCTCATCCTTCTTCTTCTTCTTCTGTAATTCTTTAATATGCACTCTGCATTTAGCACTTAAACCCTGATCACACCTGGAATGTTCTTCAAATCTGTCCATCATTGCACACTTTTCACGGTATCATCTCCTCCTTTTCTTCAACTGCATTATTACTTTAATCCTAAAATTCTATTTTAAACACACAGTCTCTTTGTCACATTAGTTTAATTTTCTAAAACTAAACTCAAAATCAGAATATCATTCTATATTTAAAAATCCAAATGGTAATAATAAATGGGTAAGTTTATAAGCATAAAAAGTTTACATTTTTATTCAAAAAATCATATTTTTATGTGATAGTATTGCATATTTTAAGAAATCAAAGTGATGGGGTTACTGTATTTTAATGATTTTTTTTCCGTTTATCCTGTCAAATATTTTCTTTCTTTCTTATCTCTCTTATGATTGATTGAATATATTTTTGGTTGAATAAGAGGAATAAGCTCTGTCCAAGAATATTTTTTTTCTCTTCCTGTTGTCATCAGTCCTTGAAGTCATAAACTTATTCTAATTGGACCAATCCCAATAATTTTCTTGATATGATTGAAAGATGATTAATGGTAAGATAAAGTTTAATTATTGTCACATCTCACCATGTGGATGGCTAGTAGTATACTGATGCATTGAATGCTAAATCATTAGCAGTCACACCCTGATTTATTATTTTCTTAATTTGAGGAATAGCAAAATTAATCAGCAGATGGAGATAACCCCAACATTACAACCAGATTAAGACAGATTAGTGTCTTAATCTGTCTAAGCTAAGACCATTGAAAGGGAGATACAATAAAGAGAGATGTGTTAGTTAGATAAACAATAAAAAATTAAACATGCATTAATCCTTATACATGTAGAATGTTATCCACTGGTTTATTAAGTTATTGGAAAAGAAAATATGAAGCAGTTGCAGAATGCAGAGTTAGGCGAAAAGAAATAAGAGGTACGGAGTAATAATTGAGGTAGGTGTCTAATCTCACACCAGTGCCACCTTCTGCATCTTAAAACTCACAATCAATCATGTCAACAAGTGACGGGGTAATGCTTTTTTTTTTTTGATGTGGGCTCCAAGAAACGGTTGAAGGTGCCTTTTAGCAAAACAAATCTAATGGAGGAAAAGGAAACACACACAATTTGCCTATTATCATGATCCTTTTGTTTTGGAAAGGGAACACACAGTGTGCTTTCATTTGGACATTTGGCCGTTATGTGTGGAAGAATGCAGGAACTTGCACGAACACCCATCAACGGGTATGTCCAATTAATTCAAATACAAAATAATGTTACAAATTGAAGAGGTCAAAGTTTCATTGACTAGAAAAAGTTATGAAAAGAAATTGAAATTGGTGTTTAGAGTTGGAGAAGGAAGTATTAATGGTGGAAAATAGAAGAAAGAAAATTGTAGTATGGCTAGATGAAGGGATTGATGAATGGAAATATTGGTGCAGTGACTCCTTCAATTGCAAAATCAATGAACTCTTTCTCAGTGTCTGTTCCTACAAGACACTTTTCCTCAATGCAAGTGCCAAAGGCTACCCAACTCTATTCAACTCCAAAACTATCATTAGCTACTGAAATTGCTACCAAACCTTCTCCTGTCCATTTTCAATTTTTACACATATAATGTATTATTCTTTTTGTGTTTTGTTTCATTTACACTAAGGTCAAGAAAATTGAGACTGAAAAATAAAATAATATATTGTTTTTGTTCAAGTCAAAAGTTAAAAGCATATAAGTTTGGTTAAAAAAATGAAAATAAAAATTTTAAATAAATAATATATATATATATCCATTTAAGAGTCAATAATGGATTATCTTTGCATTTTAATCGATTTTTGCAGCACCAAGTACAATAAGGTAACCAAATTTAATTATATAAAGAAGTAACTAGAATACTATCAATTATATATATATATATATAGGTATTAAATTTTTTTTATACCAATTTCACAATCATTCTAATCAAGATTTAGATAACTGAAATATTTGCAGTAACATATTTTTATGGTCAATATTTGCTTATAGTTCTTAAAAGTATAATATAAGTGAAATTGAACTATTTTATGAAGTTTCAAATAGCAATAAAATTTGTAAACTCAATATATTCAGAAAAAATCTTAATTTAATGATTAAACTAGTAAAATTATATATATATATATATATATATATATATGTGTGTGTGTGTGTGTGTGTGTGTTATTAAAATAAGTAATTTAATTAAAAAATACTTTAACAGATTCTATAGTTATTTATAATTCAATGTTTGATCTATTTGGTATCACGTTATCTGAAAATATATATATATATATATATATATATATAGTCAGATTAATGGGTTTAGAATTTTGTTTGTTATCTTTATAATATTTGAAATTTAATAATTTTAAGACAAACTAATTTACTAATTTTACACAAACTAAAAACATATAAAAGTCCTTACTAAACTATAAATAATTATTTCTACTACTTTATACTTGTCATTGTCACTCCAAAGGAAAAACATACAATATTAACCTGAAACGCCTACCCAAGGTAGTCAGTCATAAAGACACACAATATAATATCATTTTATATCTTATTTTCATGTTTACAAAATACTTCAATAACAAAATATTTGTTACACCAAAACAAGATCACAAACTTTATGTTTAATTTATTCTCACCCCATAATTCAGCAATATCTTATCAACTGTGATAGAATAATCAAAAGTTATATATATATATATATGATAAATAATCTTTCACAAGAAATATTCTTGGATATCTAAAGTCCTATGTATCTTCTTTTTGATGCATCATTGCCTTTTTGACTTAAGTAGTCTTTTCTATTCACAAGTTTTTCTATTTGTTTTTTTAATGATAGTGAGTGCTTTTTTAAATGACATACTGATGAGTACAAACTAATTACAAAAAGTGTTAATTTTCTTTGAGTTACTAGGATTGAGTATGTGCCACAATGCTTTATGAAAGGAATAATGATAATTGTCTTTAAGGTGGAGTGTTTCAGAATTGTTAAGTGCAACTTTGACCACCACATTGTTTCTTGAGAAAAAAATGTTGGTGTTTCATAAAATAGAAATCTCTAAAAATATATGAATTAATATTCTGGTGTGACCATAGCTTGCAATTAGTTCTATCAATATCTTCCAACACATGTAGATTTTCACATGATATATGTTTATATATTACATTTTTTTTTTTAAAAAAAACCTTTAAAAGACAAAAGTTATAAAACATAACTTTTACAAATTAATTTATGTATAAACTAATTTTAACTTATAAATAATTTATATTCTGTTTTAAAAAATATAAAAAAAAACTGTCTAAGCATATCTTTATTTGTTATATTTGTTATAGTAACTAGACATTGAAGTAATTAATATAATTCCCAACTCTTAGATTTTTCAGATACTAGCATAACTGAGATGGTTTCCTTTTTCTTGATGAATAACTATGACAATGATAGATTACTGAAACTAAACAGTGGCCTTTGAAAAATTTGTTGGGAGTAAAAGCTGGGACATTGATGAGGAAGGACATAATACAACAGCAATAATAATATACAACATTATGAAGACAATATTACACAGATTTCTAAGGTAAAAGGTAGCATATAGAGTTATACATCATAGATTGCAACTGCAAGGCACAAAAGGAGAATAAAAAAAGAAAGTAAAAACAGAGCATAGGTTTGGAATTCAAAAGTAGTCTTCGGTCCTTCCCTTGAAACCAATTTGCCCAAAAGTGAGACACAGGAACAACCCAAGGTGCCACGTAACCAGCCATAACCTGGGAATACCATTTGTCACCAAATAATTATTAGGTATTGTCTTGCTCTAAATGTTTTAACATTTTCACAAAATTATACTAATAAATTGCCACCTTCATCAACTGTGGTCCCATGGTCTAGTGGTTAGGACATTGGACTCTGAATCCAGTAACCCGAGTTCAAATCTCGGTGGGACCTTAATTAATATGTTTTTATTTTATGTTACTTGGTCCATTTTATTTATTATGTTACAAAATACATAACTTTGGACACTGAACAAAATGGGCTTATAATGTTAAAGCATTTGCACTCTGAGCCCAAGTTCACTCTTTTCATATTTTTTTTTTTTTTATCTTCAAAATTAGGCAAAACTATTATAAATCTTAAGTAGCAAAAATAAAAATTTAACTATCACTCATTACCATCTTCTTGTCTCATTCATTAATATAAGTGAAATGAATAATTATGTGTTAAAATATTAGTTAACAGGGATGTAAGGGCTTTTAAACTGTAAATATATATTTAGTTGGAGCTATTATTGGAAAAAAAATACTTTTTAAAAATCATTTCTGTGTTTTGAAAAAGTTATTTGTTTCTCTAAAACAGAGAGAGTAAATAGCATGTAGATACTTAGTTTTGTGAACAAAAAAAAAAGGTATTTAAAAGAAAAAAAAAATACCGCTAAGTGTTCTTTTAGTTGACTTCTTACACAATTAAATTACTTTAGTAAAGGACAAAGTTTAGATAATGTTATAGTATTGTTCTTCAATTAAACAAATTTATCTTGAAATTGATTTTGTGCTTAATAAAAATGATTTTTTAAGTAAAATAAAGTATGTTTAATTTTTTTTATTTCAAGAATAAATTAGTAATAAAATTTAGTATGAACTTTTTATCTAAATATATAGTTCTTTTCACTCAAACTTGATTTTACATAAAAAAAAAAAAACTATTTTTTTAAAGTTAAAAATTCAAATATTTACTTAAAATCATATTGACCAATTCTTCCCCCCTATTCACCTCTTTCTTCATTCTTGAGTATGATTTTTGTTGCAGTAGTTAACTAAGAGTATTCAAAGAAACTATAACAGGGTTTTATTTTACTTTAAAAGGTTTGTAGTCATTTTAACGATGAAATTTAAGTATTTGAACAGTCATTCTTCATATGATTTTGGAAGTGTTGTTATTAAAAAAATATTTTTATGTTTAAGATTATGTCTTCATGGTTAACTAAGATTTTATCGATTATTTCTTATCGAAACAATTATTTAATTTTATCGATTATTTAATTTTGACTTCAGCGGAATAATTATTAATGTATCGTATAACAATTTTTCCTACAAATTTGATATAGTGAAAAAAAAAAAAAATGAAGTGACTAACCAGAACTGGGAAGTAACAGCAGGAGGAGTGGGGAAGTGAGCAAGCTCAGCTCCAATGCTCTCAAAGAAGAGACCAGTCAGACTTTTACCGTCGATAGCCGGTATGCTCGAAGGTGCTAACCACCCGATCAACCCAAATCCGATCACACTGTAATCTGTCCGTAGCCAATTCCTCTCGAAGCTTCAATCACCATTCACAAATGTCACCATTCATTCTATTTTCCCTTTTCTGTTAATTTCAAAATTACACAAACTAATCTCTTAATCAAATTACCATGTAATCCTTCCACCATTTCCCATTGCCACACCTTGCCTCAAGGGATTCCTAGCACTCACAGGGGATCTCACAAACCCTGCAACAATTCACAAACACAAAACATGTCACACATCATGCTCTTCTCAATCAAAATCAATTCTATTAACTTCCTTCATGCATACCGGAGGTGAGACGCGATTTGGCGGAGGCCAGTGATGCGCCACCCAATCCCGCGACGGTCGCCAAGGAGGTTGTCATTTTCGCTCTGCTGTAAGAATCACCAGCGTCAGGAAGTAGTGGCTGTGGTAGTTTTCGGGTTCCTATTATTCTTTTCTACCATTGAATTAGATTGGGTTCGGATTGCGTTTGCATGGATGCCAACGTCACTCAATCACATTTCGCCACGTGGACTTTATCAGATAAAGTGGGGTCACTAATCCCTTGTCCACAGAGAAAGAAAATCATGTCCACGTGGAACTACTTGTGGCTTACATTCAATCTTCAAAATGATAAAATGATACACTATTGGTTGGATACTTAAACTTAAAATAAGATGACTATTGGGCTCTAATTTGGGCGAGTATTGGGCTTCTCTGTGTGAACCTGGGTCAGTAAGCCCAATAGCGAACCGTTTTACTTATTGCACTCTTCCCTGATGAAGAGTTAAAGAAGGTTAGAATCCAGCGAGGAAGCAAACGAAGAGACAAGCAAGCAAAGCGAACAGTGTTGAAAGAAGATCACGTGCCTTCTTCTTCCTAAACTTCCTTTCTCTTGTCTCCTTCACCAGGCACGTGAACTTCTGAAACCTCTCCTTATCCCTCACGTTATCCACTCTCTTCCTCACTCCACACTCCATGGCCCTCTGCAGAATCGCCACACCCTCCTTCCCACTCAGCTTCCTCCCCTCCGTGTCCTCCATAACCAGATTCACTTCCCTCAAGTGCACCTCCCCTCCCACCTTCCCGCCGCACGTGACCTTCACCACGCACTGCACCCTCTCCCTCGCCATCTCCGCCGCGTACACGACCTCCACCTCCCGAGTCAGCCAGTGCCGCCGCGCCAACACCGCCCTCCGGCTCGAAACGTTCACCGCACGCTTCCCTGTGGGCTCTACCATAATCCAGCTCACGGTCAGACTCTCCTCCAACTGCTTCAACCACTTCGCCTCCTTCCTCGTGAACTTCACCGTCGTGGGAATAAACTGCAACAAAAATTAACCATCAAAACTATTTCTACATAATTGTTTTTAGAAAAACAATTTTCATCGCTAAATGTGGTCACTAACTATTGATAAAAAATATTTTAACTAATAAAATACAAAAATTATACTCTGACACACTAAGAAACACTTCTTTATAATTCATTTTAATAAATATAATAATACATTAGTACTTTAAAAAAATTAACATATTAATATATTATATTGTTAAATAGTTATCTATTCTTTGTAATATCACCTGCAATAAAATAATGTGGATAATATATCATAACTTAGATAATGACCCATGACATTAGATATCCTAAATAGGCCAATTATCCGTGATGTGAATACTTAGTCTAAGTTGAATTTAATGGAAATAATAGTTTAGGGTTAAGATATAGTTGGTAACATAATCGCTAAAAATAATTTTTTTTAAGGTAATAGAATCAAAGAAGACTAAGCTCTGAACCTTTCAACATTCCAATTATTCTTTTATGTTAAAATCTTGATATGCTGGTATATATTTAGAGAATGTGCTTATAAAAGACAATAAATAAAATATAACTTTTAATACATTCTAGTTAAGAAAAACAAAGTACTTCCGTCCTCTTTATATATTATTTTTCAATTTTCTTACTTTATCCGACTGTTATTTAATTGCCTTCTATATTAATTATTTTTTATTAAAATACTATTAATTAGTTGAATTCGTAAATAGTAAATGTTATGAAATATTTTTTTACCAACGATAAATTGAAGAGTGCATTTTAAAACTAAAAAATAGCAATTGCTATTTTGATCCTCTTTCATTTTGTATTCACAATTTTGATCCTCGTATTATATATATTTCTTATTTAAGTAATTTGAATCCTCATTCCATCATATTCATTCATGTTACAATAAAAAAACAATGTAATTATTTAAAATAAAAATAAATAAAATTTAATTAATTAAAAACGGTTTACATTTTTAAAAATTTAGATATTAAAATCATGGAAATAAGAATAAGAGATTAAAATTGCAAATAAAAAATTAAAGGGAATGGAATTTATGCAGTACCCAAAACCAATAATTCACCACTATTATTCGCTTTCCATACATTAGTTATTTAAAAAAAATTGAAATGTTAATATTTAAACAAATTAATGTAACAACTCTATTTTCCCTATTATAGTTATCATGTAAAAAATTAAAATAACTGTAATTTTAACTTTTCAGTACATTATTAATTATTATTCTTACCCTTAACATTATCAGCATAAATTAAGACGCACATTATCATCATAAATTAAGACCTAAGATTAATCATTTTAAATTACTATTTTCATTCATCTATTTATAAAATCTTCTTTATCAGTATTTCCTAAGACTACAATAATAGTAAACTAATAAACTTTGTTAATAGGTATTAATTAGTTAAACTGCGGTATTAAGGGATCGAGCTAGTATTAAAATAGGTGTATCTACCTCGTTGGGCTCGAGCGCGTCCACCCAAAGCGGCGAGGAAAGAAACCAGTTTTGTTGCGTTTCGATGCGTTTCACGCGCGAGAACAGGGGCCTTCCCTGGAAGTATATGTCCACGGCGGAGATAAGCTCCTCCGGCGGCGGCGGCGGCGGGAGCCGGGAGTGGAGAGATAAATGATGGAGGGATGGGAAGGCGTCGGAGTAGATGGAGCGGTGGCCGCCGGGGATGGTGGAGATGACGCGGCGGGCGATGGGGTCGCGCAAGGAGGGCCAAGTGGCGGTGCAGATTTGGCGCCAGAGATCCTCTTGAGTGCAGAGGCGGTGCATGAGGGAGGATACGGACGCAGCGGATGCTAGCGTGGTGGCGTCGAGGCGCGTGAGGATGTGCGCGTGGATGATGTCGGGGTGGAGCGCGGCGAGGATTGAAGCGTTTGGGGTTTTTTCCGATGGTGGCGAAGTAGTATCAGGCATGGTGGTTGCGTTCCAAATTCTCAGTAGAAGAACCGTGCAATAGACTTAAGAGAGTGATGAAGTGTTAAAGGGAGAAATGAACGGAGAGTGCTATAAATGTGAGTGAAAAACACGAGTCAAGTCAACGGTGGCTGTCAAAATCCAACACAGCCTTCCATACTGAATTTTAAGAAATAAAATATTGAAATCTTAAAAATAAAATACCACATTTTCTACGTATAAAATAATTTAGTTATTTGTCTATAATAATCATAATAATCACTTTGAATAAGATTTCTTTTGTGGAAAATGACTTTTACCATTGATGTGAAAGTTAACGAATTAAAATGTGATGAGATGGCGCAATGGTAGGGCTCAATGGTTCATACGTCACTGAACTTTGGCCTATGTTCCATTAAGGCGGCTAAATCCTCAACTACCTAATTTCAATTTTTAATTTTCTAATTTCAATTATTATTTTTGCTTACTTAGGCATTACTATTCAAATGAATTCAGAGTCTTAACAAAACAAATCAAACTAAATATATGGCTACTAAGTTGGCATAATTTTCGCCCCACATTAGAGGTCAGCACTATAACTTTTTTTAATAATAAAATAATGAAGCATTATATTAATAGGTAAAGAATTATCTAATATAATATATTGTTATATCATACTAAACATTTGTTCTTAATAAAAATAAATAGACCTTCAAAGTTATTGTTTCATAAACACTGCAAGACCCGTCGGTCAAACTCCTAAATTGAAATTTGAATGTTCTTGAATACCTTTGTGGTGTCTATGTGTCTAAAAGCACTTTTTTTTATCTTCAAAGGTTGATGAGATAAGTTGCAGTCCTTTCTAATGTTCTTTTGCAGTCTTTTCTAATGTTCTTTTGCAGTC
>Ga0099824_1002484_pt1 | contig 26972 bp, 8 predicted proteins | sample SiratrowhiteBW_FD_76837 | JGI IMG/M metagenome (GOLD analysis project Ga0099824, IMG submission 76837) | Root nodule microbial communities of legume samples collected from California, USA - Siratro white BW | ecosystem: Host-associated > Plants > Roots > Nodule | place: USA: California...
ACTCAAACCATTATCAAATCATCTGAAAACCTGTAATTACTTAGTGAGTAGTGACGCTAAGTTCTAAAACAAAACTGTTCTCTGTGGGATCGACATCCTTGCTTTATAAATCTATATTACTTGCCGAATAAAAGTCTTAACACTCGGAAGGTGGTCAAGATCGATATTAACAAACTGAGAGCAACAACGATGTGATCAGAAGCACGAGATCCCAGTCTTTAAGGATTTTAGAAACATTTATGAAGACTTTTTCACAAGCAATAGACTACAAGTGCTTCTTATAAGCAATATTTCCAACAAATTATGAATGTGAAAGTACAAGGAGGTAGAGATTTTTCACCAAGAATATCCTTCTCGGAGAAAGATTTGGAGGGTGTTCTTCCTTATGAAGATGATTCAGTCGTTACGATGAGCAAAAAATTTTATCGGGTGTCACTCATTAGTAATATCCTTCTCGAAGAAAGACTTCGTGAGTGTTCTCTCCAATGAAGATGATTCAATTGTTATGATGAGCAGAAAGGTTTATTGAGTGTCACTCACTAGTAATATCTCTCTTGGAGAAAGATTTGGAGGGCGTTCTCCCCAATGAAGATGATTAAGTTATTATGATGAGCATAAAGGTTCATTAGCTACTAGTTGACTAGTTGTGTGAATGTCCTTGCTCAACAAGTTTTGGGGATTGTAATCCTTAGAGTACATTTGAAAGACAAGTATCCCACATTAGAGGATTTAATTTAGGTTATCAGTGTTGACCAATGGTTGGCCCGCAAATGTTATGAAGGAAGTCTACGATATCATCAAGCATACGCTGTGAGCCAATATACATAGGTGTACAAAATAGTACCTTTGACCCCAAGGAGATGTTGAAGATTGGCACTCACAGCTTGTAGAAGATCTGAGGGAGGTCCTGTTTAAATATAATAAGCATGTAAAGATCAAGACGTGCCTAGGTATAGATGTTGAGCAACAACTTATGACGGTCTTATGAGAAAGCGAGGACACCATTTTGTGGTTAGCCACGTTATGAAAAGCATGAACCTTGACTTCTTTTTTGCATAAACTAGCTTTGGATCCTTTGGCAAAATCAGTCGTCCAAAGGTGAACGAAATTCAAAGAAGATAAAAGGAAGGCTATTAGGATAGAAAGCATCAAGCTGCTTGTAGTTAAACGCAATAGAAAAATGCAATATCCTACGCAACTAGCCAACATGGTGATGGTGAAAAAAAAAAAGAAAAACCTTGAGTAAATGGAGGATGTGTACAGATGTCACTAACTTAAACAAGGGTTGCCCAAAGGATTCATACCTTTTCCAACATTGTCTGCTTAGTGGATAGCGCAACAAGATGCCAACTCCTTAGCTTAATAGATGTATACTTGGGATATAACCAAATACGAATGCACCCTTATGACGAGGATAAAACTGCATTCATGGCCGAAACAACTAATTATTGATATCGGGTGGTACCTTTCGTCTTAAAAAATGCAAGAGTCACATACCAATGGCTAATTGATAAGATTCTCCAACCCGTGTTGGGAAGAAGCATGGAGGCATATGTAAACAATATTGTTGTTAAGTTGGCTCAGCCCAATAACATGCTACCATCTTGTAAAGAGTTCTAATCAACTGTAAACAAAGACCAGTTGGAGTTAAATCTTACAAAGTGTGCTTTTAGTGTCCAAGAAGGGAAATTCTTAAGTTTCATGTTAATGAGAAACTCAAAGAGGTGTTGAGGTCGATCTAAATAAGTACTCAGCCATAATTAATGAGAAACTCTCGTAACATAAAGAAGGTGTAGCAATTAGAATCTTTGCCTCAGTTTTTATCCATAACTAGGGATAAAGAGTTTCCTTACTTTCAATACTTAGGAAAGAAACCATAGTTTGCATAAATAATCAATGTGAACTTGCCTTCACTCATTAAAGTTTTATTTAGTGCATCCCCGGGTGTTGTTGAAGTTTATATTATTATATCTCATTTTAACTAATTAGCTTGATGCTCATGCAAGAAGTTGAGGGTTCCTAAAGACTTGTTTATTTTGTTAGCCAAGCCTTCTAAGGTCCAGAAGTTCAATATCAAAAAATTGAGCGAACTACTTTAGTCATCCTGTGACATCTCCACCCTATTTCTTAAACATTAATTAGTGATAGAAAGAAAGTAAATATTTTTATACATGAAAGTGAAAATACGTGAGATTTAACTCTAATAAATTTATCACATTATTGTTAATCTTCTTCTTTTTCTGGTAATAAAAATATAAAATATTCTTTTAATTGTTTTCAAATTTCTGCATATAAAATCAAATTATGAAATTATTTTTAAATATAAATTTATTATAATTATGATTATTGTTTTACATTGTACAAATCTTTTGAAAGGAATGATAGTTTATTACTAGTTTATTACTTGTTGCATTATGAGTGGTGTATTTGCCATCGCTAATAAAAATATACTTACAAGATTTTTGCGCCGTTACCGAAAAGGCTATTAAGTGATTCATCGAACTCTCAGAATATGATATACTAGATAAAAACAAAAATTAATTTTGACATTCAATAAAATAAATTTTCTTAACAAAAACTCGGTTAAAAATATATAAATTTATAAAGTATTTAATATTTAATTAAGTCTTCTTATCATTAGTAATGATAATTTGTTTCAAAAGTGAAATTCTATAAAGATGAAATAAGCAAGCAGTACTTCATCATTGACAAAAATAAAATATGCTTGGAGCTTCGGTTCTGAATATTTTAAGAAACGGATATTGCAAGAAAGTTTAGTTTATATAATTAAAATTCATATTCATAATAAACGAACACCTTTAAATATATGAACTATATTTTGAGTTTACAAATAAATAATTTAACTTGTTCTATGAAATCGTGTTTAACTATTCATAAATTCGCTTAAAAACAATAAAAAAAAACAGAGAAAAAGGTTAATTTAAAGAAATGAGTTGTAAGGAAGACATAGAAAGAAGAAGCTAGTTTGAAGTTGTTGAAAAATAGCTTTTAACTAATTGTGAAAATAGTGTTAAGTGCGCTTCTAAACGAAAGGAGAGGAATTACAAGATCTAGTTGAACAGCAAGGAGGGTCTTATGTTACTCTTCAAATTATGAAGACAATGTACAACAGTGAGAAATGTGATTCCCTCACAATATTTTGAATTCTGATTTACAATACAGTAGTAGGTAGGTGGAACATCATAGCTACTCACTCCAAGGTCATGCATGTACACAGATGATTACTCAATTCCACTGACCATAAGGAATCAGAAATCACCCCAAAAAAGTCTAGATGTTCTTTGGGAAGGAATTAGACTGAAGATTAGCAGAGAGCATACAACGAACAAACTATGATTTCTGCAGAATGGCATACAGCATTTTGATGCAAAATTAAAGGGAGGAAACTAAACAATGGAAATCCAAAGCTAACCGTTGAACCGGTCTGCTGAATTCTGGCGTGAATAGACATGGTGCGAACCACCTGCAAAACCTGGCATCCTGCTCCCATATCCAGGTTGGGGCACACTACGTTCAACAGTGTCACTTCTACCAACTATAGGAGGCTCAAACCCCAGAGGATCCATCCTTACGTGGTTTAATTCGTCCAGACGAGGTGCATATCGCTGCATGGCTGGTGCATTCATAACATAAGGAGACTCAAATAATGAACCATGAGCCAGATAACTTCCATTGTGGTGGCTATAAGCAGGATCGTGAACAGATAATAGATAGTTCCTCGTCACATTATTAGGATTCTGATGCCCATATTGGCGAATATGTTGCCTTGTCTCATCCTCCCTGGCATAGGGTCTATATCCGGTGTCTCTCATAAGGCTGCTATGGCGTCCATCTACGCCGGTAACCCCAGAATCATACGTAACCCCAGGATCATATGTAACTCCAGGATCATATGTAACCCCAGAATCATAAAGGGGATTGGCAACACTTGGCCAATTTTGGGTCCCGCTATAGGCTGCTCTAATCCCCCCTGTAAGTGAGGAAGAGGTGGGCTCCAAATGCATATAACCTTTATCAACAACCTCAAAATCTGGAGGTGGCATGTGATGTTTAGGCTGAAAACTTTCGACTGAGGATCTCCCATCAATTGGATTGAGTGGTGAGGTCACACCTAGTCCTCTTCCATCATTTTCCTCAGGTCGTTTCCTCTTCCATGAGGTCTTCTCAGCCTCTCTCACCCTATATTCCTGTCTCTCTTGACTCCCTCGATCAACACTTTCATATGGTGAGTATCCCATCTGACCTTCATTGATAGGTGCATCAATTGAATTCAACATGTCATCACCTCGCATGATATTGACACCAGAATTATCATCCTTAGTATGACTGGAAGGTGATTTCTCTTCATCAAAGCTTTCCCTTTTTGACATCTCATGCTGGTTGATCAGGTGACCACGCTCCTGAGCTATGGCCTTGTGCATGCAAGTCCAATCAGGACGACTCCAAAGGTAAAGTGGGGGTGGCTTTACATTCCATTGTTCCATTTGCCTGTCATTAGCATCAACTGATCCAGGTAGATAAAATGACTGAAGAAAAAAAGGACAACAGGGAAAAAATTGAAGACAGCAGTCAGAACAAGAACGAGCTTGTATCAATCAAGTACAAATTACCACAATATATTATTAATTGTTGTTTACCTTGCCCGATAGAAACCTCTCATCCTCCCAGATAAGATCATAAGGCTTCCGTTTTTCATCTAGCCTACATATAATAAGGAACAAAACATGAAGAGGCAGGAGAAGAAAAATGAACAGTCCGTCTCCTCCAACCAAGGAAGAAACATCGACAAAAGTGTGAAGGAAAGTTTAAATCTCTATTCTTGAAAAAAAAAAACAAGGGAAAAAGGACGTTACCTCTCTGTCTCTGGTGGTACAATGAGAATCATGAGCTTCGGTTCGAACTCGAGAGCTTTGTCTATAAACTTGTTAGCCAATGCGGCCTTAAGTCCAAAGGGGGGATTTAAGCCCATGATCTGTTCCAGAAGCAGACATAAGAATAATGAAAGAAATAAGTTAATTGGCAATGTGGATATGCTATGCATATGTCTCAACCATTAAAGATATGATATGCATATACATGTCTCAACCATTAAAATGAGAGTGTGATTCTTACCAACTTTGACCCTGTAGGCAACTCCTTTATTTGTACAGTCATCCAATCTCGCATCTCAAAATTAAAATCATTCTGTAAACAAAACAAAAAAATCCTGGTAAACAGGTAGGGAATAATATGATAGTCATAGACTGTACGCTAATGAATCCTGTATTTGTTTTCATTCATCAAAATTAGCCCCAACCATAGTATAAAAACTATTATGCTCATATCATTCAATTCACCTTACCCTGTTCACTTCACAACAATTTACAGAGGCGTTTTGTACAGCCTATCAATTATTACTAGATATCAATTAGGCTCCAAAACAAGAGAAAGGCACAAAAGCCTTCAAACCTCAAATGAGATAATACCTCAACAAACTGTAATTCGGTCTTCAAGAGATGCGGCAATACATACATATATATATATATATATATATATATAGAGAGAGAGAGAGAGAGAGATTTCAATAGCAATGAAATATTCCTGAAGAATTAATTAGTGACAAGTTACCTATAACTATTGTACGCCACACACTTTAACTTCAATCATATGCATTTATTGTTTAGAACAATTTGGAAAAATCTGGTTAGACATGAAAAATCAAGAACAAGGAAATTTCACAAAAACTCTGAAATACGACAATCAAACGACACATTTTGACATGTTATGCTTCTGCTCATATTTAGTACATCAAAATCTTCCCAGGAATGACTCATTAACCAGTTTTATCGCAATACTAGGTCATTCCCCATCTTGTCATTCAATGAGAAAATGATCATTATCAATGTTAATTAAAAAAAAAAAGGAAACCAAATTCATACATAGTTGCATACAATAATATGAAACAAAAGCATATGTCAATAATACAGACACGTAAGCACTGTAATCCTAGTTTACCAAATCAGTAGCTATTCAGAGCTTGAGTAAGGGTCAGTAACATAACATACAAAGTAAACAATTGATAAACAACAATTGATAAACTAAAATAATACAACTAGATGCATGTTGAAAACCTCTGCCAACTTGTCAAAGATGTTCACACTTACCAACATCAACAGTTAACTTTTTCATGCTAGGTGGGCTAGGGTACACAGATGAAACAACTCCATAATATCCTATTGTAAATCATGTCTACAGACAAACTATTGACCTCAAATACCTTCTTAATGTTAACTAATATTTCTTTCTCAGCCTCTCAATATTAAAATATAAATAAATCAGTTAGTTTAAAATCAACATTCAGTGGCAATGAGCAAAAATTAAATTAAACCGTTTAGAGTAGTAAGCTATAACAACTTGTAGAAGTGTACTCACCTTCGTTGGAAGTAGATCAAAATTTTTGTATGAGCATCTCTTCCCAGTCTCTTCAAGCTTTTTCTTCATAAGAATGCTAAAGTCATTAGCGCCACAACAGAAGTCCACAATCTGATCACAATGTAACTATCCTCAGTCAGGTAAAGAACATTAAAGTTAGTAGATGATTAACAATGTTAAGAATACCATCCACCACCACCAGACGATGAAGTATATCTCAATTTCACAAGAAAAAATCTGATTTTTTGTTACACAGAATGACAAAAAAATTCAGATGGACCGATAACCATTGTAACTGTCTAACTATAAAAAAAAAATGTGAAAACAAGTATTTAAGTATCTTCCAAAAATCCAAATTAGCAAGAAATTAAAATGGAAATTAGGAAATAGTATTTCTAACGTATACTAAACTCAAGTCATGCAAACATAGAATTGTCAAAACCTGCATCATTCATTTCCTACCAATTATTTAGCAAAAAAATAAAAGAATTAAATAATAAGTGCCAAAACGATACTAAAAACTAAAACAACCAATATCAGATCCATATAATATGGGCGTCAAGCAGCTATCTTCAGAAATGCTATGGTAGGACGAACAGACAGCGGGATGCTATTTTAATGACAGCAGAATAATATTAAAATTGACAATAAATAAAATGCTATAAAGTTAATCATATATTAATTAAAACTATATCACATTTTACTAGGTTTATTATAGATTTGTTGATACAAACATATTGAACATTAATTGTAATATAAAATAATATCAGATTAACTAAATATTTTTATTTGATACGAAGCAATACTTGATAAGCCCTGTTATAAAAATTTATCATATGTTCTAAGTTTCTGTCGTTAAATTAAGCCTCAAATTTTAAAATATCTTGAGTAAAATATTTTTATTTCAGTTTCAAAATATCTTGATTAGAAAACATCTCTATTTAAATTTGATTAGAAAAATAAAACGTTTTTATAGTGCATCTAAATTAGTATTTTGAAGATTTTTCAAAATTATGATTAAAAGAGGTAACAAAATCTTAATAAGGGTCCAATAATTAAAAACTGATGATCCAAACAGCAAGGTTAATAATTATGGTCCAATTTGAAACACAATTTGTCTAATCTTGAAACTAAAACACTACAGTAACTAAAAGTACGGTGTTGTTTGAGTAAGGGTTGTTTGTGAGAAATGGGTCATCTCTGTTCTCTGACCCACTACCAGCAAGGGCAACCATGAGTGGAACAACAAACAGAAGCTATAAATCTTAGTGAAGCACAATTTGCCAGCTTTGGACACCATTTTCCACAATTTTGACTGCGAAAAGTACTGCTCCAGCTGTGATCACCTTGGAGTGTGCCATGCTCCGGCATGATTAACTACTATGTCAGATCTGTTCTATGGTTGAGAAAACATTATAGTAAATTTCATGCCTGCACACGCCTTTGGAGAACTATCTTCACTCTAATCACTATAAAATCGTACAACTAATGGCAAAAAAATTTGTGTAAAGAAAACATTATCCAAGTGAGGTCGGCTACACGGATCACATGATGCCATTTGCAAGGGTCAAAAGGCGAGTTTCAAGAATATTATTTAGCATAACGAAAACCTATGTAAATGCAGAAAATAAATTAGGTACTTGTATATCAATCAGCACTTACTGTATCACCATTCTGAACATACCAATGCAGTTTATCAACAATCTGCAATTGTAAAAACCATTATTCAAGCAATGATTGACGAATGTAATTATACCCAAAAAGAAATTCATTACAACAAACAAATGTGATAACCATAATCACTCTCCGAATGGCCTTCCAAATTTTCAACGACCAAAATCAAGGATGGCTACGATGTCAACAAGCATAATACTGTTCAAATAGTGATGCATTTCTGAACTTTGACCACTTCTAGTGCTGTTACAATGAAGTTTGAGTGATAATTGAGTTTTGAACGTGTGCTTTCATAAATATTTTAAACCTCCAAAAATCCTTGCAGTAGAAAGCTTATTCATAAAAGCCACTTTATAGCAATGTTCAATTGTCCTAACTCAAGTATCATGACAATATCCTCACCTCAATCTATTGATGTCATATAATGTATTTTAACAGAATCTTTCAGTCACTGTAAAGCCAACTGAACAGTTATGGTTGAAAACATAAGTTCAACCCTAGCTGTCAAAATCATTCTTGGGTTCTAAAAGCTTTAGCTTTTGCTTCAAGTGCGCAGTTACAAGTCTAAAACTGGTATTCTTACCCAATATTGTAAAAATCAAGATTTAAATAGGATGAGGAGTGAGGTAAAAAATTCTAAAGTGTATAAAATAACATAAATCATAAGATCCTACTAAAATTAAAATTATACCTGGACATAAACAAATGCATAAAAAGAAATGAAGGGTTAAATAAGTTTTGGGTTTGGTAGCTTCAAAATATTTTCAATGTTTTTTATACTCAACACTTAATATATGGTAATTTGGTTCTTCTTGCAACTTTACTACTCTTGACTTCGGTATTAACATGTGATAATTTTAGTAAGATATTTGTAATTATGCTAACATGTAACAGTCAAGATTGGTATGTCAACATTGTTAAATCAAAAGTAACAGAATAACTTTCATTACCAAATTAACATATTAAATGTTGGATATCAAAAACACTGAAAATATTTTGGAGAAATCAAAAACTTATTTAACTATGCTATAGCTGCTCCAATCAAACAATTCTGGGCCGGACTCCATGATTCCACAACAATTTCAGAACCAAACAGTGATGTTTGCCTTGGCTTGAAATGCAGTAGAAAAATAGCATGCTTGTGCAATGTCACAACTAAACTCATGACTTTAACGTGGTCCTTACCAACCTCATCTACAAATTAAAATTTTAGTGCCACAAAACATCAAGTTTCATGAGATGGTGATGTGAACAGTTCACCTTTACTTCAAATCCCAACAGAGGTTTTTACGTAGAACATGCAGAATTTTAAGTGAAATCATTATTTAACAATAGATTTGAGGTGGTATTAAAATGTTTGATATAAATGGCTCCTCCCACCCTAATCCCACCCCTCCTTCCCTCAAGCCCCTCCGTAAGACCATTTATCTAATTGTTTATCATATCACCATCACTCAAGACATTAAACCCAACTTATATGACCAAACATAGATGTGGTTGAACTAAAATTGTAAGCTACCATTATAGATGCTTCTTTGTTAAGCTACTTGCCACATTTAAGCCACGATCATACTACATAATACATTGCATAATCAAATTCACAAGCATCAAATTATCATTAATCTGTTTTCCCTAAATCTGGCATCTGCTTAACTCCATTATTCGGTGATATCTAACTACTAGATCTATAATACTCTCCAAAGAAAAAGGAAGATGATAAAGCTAGCTTCTATATCTTTACAATGCAGCAACACATTAAGACGTAAAAAAAGATACAATATAGATTTTAGGGTTAAATAAGTTTTTGTTATCTCCAAAATTGATTGACCATTATTGAAATTGGTACCTCAATTTTTTTTCAATGTTTTTGATACTCAACTTTTAATAATATCCTAATTTGGTCCAACAGTAACTTTATTACACTTTAATAGGTGTTGACAAGTAATCATCCTAGTAAGATATCTGTAGATGTTCTGTCACGTGACACTGCCAAGATTAACATATCAACACTGTTAATCCAAAAGTAACTATCAAGACCAAATTATCAAATTTATTAAATCTTGGATATCAAAAATACTGAGAAAGAATTGGATGTACCAATTTCAATTCAGGGCAATTTTGAAAGTACCAAAAACATATATATAGTCAAAGAGGTAAAGGAAACTGACAGAATAACTGAAATAATAATAAATAAAAAGAATAGTAAGAATAAATACCCCTGCCAGCTTTTCAACTTGTGTAAAATGGCGGCCAAATGATGTGTAACGATTACCATATAGAACAGGTGCAAGATATACTTTCAGCTTATCCTACAGAATAATCAGTTAATATAGCAGTGACAACTGAACTGAATCACTTATGTACTTTACAATCGTACTACTGTGTATTATAAATGAAAAGAAAAAGTTCAGAAAACAATTTATTACGTAAGATATGGAACAAGACATGGCTACCACATGTTTAGACAAAAAAAAAAGAAAGAATATCATACAATAAGACATACTAAAGAGGAATGAATAATCCTTAGAATTTTGTTTTAAAAAAATAGAAGAATACCTTCCACTTAAATATTTGGTTAAGAACATCAGGACCACAAACAGTTGCAGCATCCCGAATACTGTGCCCATCCTCTAGCATCCTTAGAGCTGTCCGAACAGCCTGAATACGAAAGACACAATACATAAGCTCCAAACAAACTGTGAATTAAACACGAATGCATATGGTAAGATATATACCTCAACTGAGCATTCCAATTTCCCCAACGTAATTGTTTTCTCCACAACATTTTTCAATGAGTGAATATGAGTAGTCGCAAAATTGTGCTCTTTTACAACATCCTCCAAAGTAACTGATGAAGTAGCTTCTTTAAACAAAGCCACCAATCTACATCAGAAGAAATAAAATCAACAAATGTCATCATAAATATCCAAAAAAATAGCTTTTGAGTTTCAAACAATAATCGAACAGAATTACTATATTGGAAAACACAATAAAAGGACAAAGTAACAGCAAATACAGAAAAATAACCAGATCAGAAAGATTCACCTCCTCTCTGCATCTTCATCTAATGAGGTTAATGCGCTACTCGGCTTTTTAGTAGGCTTAACAGGCCGGGAATTATTAGCTACATTATCAACCTTATTACCAGAATTAATTTGCTCAGAGCCATTTTGCCAAAAAGCAAATAATTTTGCACCCAATGAGGACTTATTTTCTGAACCCTCAGACTTTCTCTTTTCCTTTGGGATTAGTGGCCTCTTACTTTCATTCAAACTCCTTCTTGATGCCTCATTTGCTATCTTCCTTGAGATATTTGATCCAGAAATCTTTTCAGACTTCTTGTCACCCACTTTTGCATAAGACATTTTCCCAGCCATTTTAGAAAATTTCGCAGCAGCTTTTTTGCCAATTAAATTTTCTGACACAATATTGTTCTTGTTCAATATAACCCCCTCTTTGTTTGCAGGCTTTGCATTGTCCTCAGTATTAACTTCTCGAACAGTAGATTTTTCATTGGGAAACTTTATATGATCCCTTATAGGAGTCCCAAGTTCATCATCAATCTCGTGTTTTCTGTTTCAGAAGAATAGAAAAAGATATTACAAGACGTTTACAAGTAAAAATAGGAGAACAATAGAACCAGTATACTGTAACACTTACAAACAATATATAAGAATGCGATTGTTGGGTAGTAGGTCTTCCCAAGCCCTTGTTACAATATCTTCATCCTCTATGTCATCAAATGAGATCTTTCTGATGTAAGGAACAACATAAGAATCAATCCTCCATACATTTCAATCATTAAATGAGTACTAGCAAGACAAGCAAAAATGAAAGAAATAACCTTGGCAAGCATTTGCGATGGTAGGACTTGGGGCAACGCCTACAAACAGCAAAGTGAAAATCATGTTCATTTTTGTCTTCCATTCCTTTACAGACACAACAATAATGAGTAGGACAAGTAAAAGCTCCTCCTTCAGCAATATTTCTCTCAAGTTCCTTCAGATCTGGAGCCTCCTCAACTACCCGGTGAAGTAACTTTGCAACACATTGTGGATGGTAAAAGAAGCCACAGGTTGCAGACGCACATTTGAAGACCTAAAGGAGAAAATCCAAAAATGACTTAGTCCCATATAGAACAAAGAAGATCTAGGAAAACCCTCATTTAAAAAGTGTTTGTTAGTAGTGGTGCGTCATAGCATGTTCAGTGTGCTTTAAGGGTATTTATGTCTTCAGTACTCTCTGTACTGTAATCTGTACTAAATTATACTGAAGCCTGTTTACTGCATATGTAAATTTGGCTATTGGCTATAGCATGCTCATTGGGAGGAAATAAATTTATTTCTCGATGAAGAAACTAAACATAGAAGCAACTCAACTGCATAGCCTCAATATTGAAGAATGAAATAAATTCTTGAAAATTGCTATATAATTGAAGGGGCAACCAACCTGTCCTTCACATTATCTAAAAGATTGTATTGCAGAAAAGGACAGAGCAAAGCACCTAGAAGAAGACTTCCATTTCATTGGATAGAAGATCGAGAAAGAACTAATATGTACAGGACATGCCTGAACTAGAGATACATAATTGACACTCACAAGAGCTCTTAATAAGACTACGGTCGGTTATCTTTCAAAAATTTGAGATTGGTAGGCATCCGTTTCTTTATACCTGTAAATATGATTCCACCTCAGAGCATTGGAAACTGGGTTGGGAGGCAATGATTTATTTTTGCTTCAAGGAAATAGAGATCAGGTATGCAGAATGAAGAAACAATTAGACCTTAAGATTTCTAATCCAACTTTGAGGAAAGACCTGCACTGTACCCACATTGGGGGCAGTCTTCCAATCTCTTTCTTAAGTCAAAAAATATTGCTAAAAATGAAGAAGCCTTCATGCTCAAATAAAATCCACACCGCCAATGACAACAGTTCTCAGCAATGCATGAATTGAATTGTGTACATGTGCATTGTGAACTTTGCAGCAGAACCAAATCCAATGCATGAGCACAAAACATATGTTCATAGAATATATATTAAACTGCACAGAAATTGTCAACATTCAAAAAGTTGACTTCATCTGTGGTAAGTAAGGGATAGGCTGATCAGAGAATTTGTATTGCATAAGTGAAAGAAATCAGCAGCAATCTTTTAGAGAATCCCAAGCACATAATTGACCTCCAACCCACCCAGATATACAGTATGTAAAGAAAATAATCAATGCAGTTCATTAATAAATAACATAATCATGTTATTTTTTAAAAATAATTTGTAAATCTTATAATTTTAGTCTAACTAGACCCTATAAAATTGGCTTATAAGGTTGAGGGTTTCCCCCCACTTCTATACTCTTTGAGACTCTACTTCTAGTCAATGCAGGGCATGGGTCTTTCCCAATACAGCCCCCTATACCCACCACTATTAGGTTTGATGCATGGAAAATAATGTTAGGTGACCCTTTTCAATGGACCTTAAGATAAATTCTAATATTATCTTCGAATTTGGACTGAGACTTTGGTTACCTTAGCTGCTCCACCCACACACATTCTTGAGACATTGAGCGTCTACGGATCTGCTACTGGCTTATCTAGCCGCAGGAGTTACATTTCATCATCAGAATCATCTTTCAGACTCAATCTCAATAAGCTAAAATCATCATCCAAGTCCCAACCCAAACTCTAAAATGGTATTGCAATTTATCCTGGATCCATCAAAAAAGTTCACCTACCATATTATTATCTACACCCACTATAGCCAACACCTCTATGTTAATGAACACATACTAGTTTCTATTAAAAGAATAATCATTTTTTTAATTTTTTGATAAGCCAGTTTAAATATACTACAACATATTTAAACTCATGCCTCACTTTTTTAATAAAGAAAAAAAAAAAAAAGGCCTGTCAAATTGGTTTGTGAAGGTGAATATACCTTTATGAAAAGATATAACTTTATCTTCTTATTTTGAGATTTTTGAGAAGAGATCGATCTTGTTCATTTTAAGATGCCTCTTAATATTCATTTGTGAGGCTCATTATCATAAATAGGACCGAAATTGAAATGAACCTACTCTTAAATTCGAAAATCCAACAATTGAGTTGCTGAACTTGATTCATGAACCAGATAGGCTGAAGTTGAGTAAATAATTGAGCTCGTTAAATAAACAAGCTAAACTGAATAATGTATAGTTCAACTCAAGTGGTTCATGAATCAGCACAAAAGATATATCAAATAATACATGTATATTACTATATTTATATAACTGATTTCAAATTAATTTTATTTTTTATAAAACAAATAAATAAGAGTATATAAACAATTATTCTTTTAAGTTTAATCAACTCGAAAAGTTAACTGAGCCATTCACGAGCTTGAATTGAGTCGAGTTAAAACAAATTTATGAAGTTCATATCAAACTTAAGTCGACCTTCAATCCTAGTCAATCAAGCTTGGTTCAACTCGACTCAAATCCAAACCTAATCATAAGATGAATATACAAGAAAATACAAACATTGACTATCATTTAGACCTTCCGTTATATTGTTCCTATTTCATTTTATTTGAGTTTCACTCCCTCTCTCTCTCTCTCTCAAACCATACAAATATATATAGGAAATGTATCGAGTGAGAGGGTAGGTAATCTTTCTATATGACAGAGACTAGCAAATATTCTAGGTTATGAGATGTTACCAAGAATATTCAAATTAAAACAAAAACAGGTCATTTGATTTCTTTTAAAAAGTCACATGACTTCTTTAAATAGTTGTATAACATTAAAACTTAACCATCCATGTATAGTTGTATACCCTAGATTTACTCTTCTCATTCTAACATAGAAACGGCACTCTCACTGCGTATGCCCACTATGTATGTGTGTATTCATGTGTACTACGTGTCACGTGTTAGAGTCCGTGCTTCATAGGTGGAAAATGCCCTTAGGTATCCTGATGATATTCAGTCTCCAAAAACTTCCACAAACCCCATACCAAAATCTTACATTAAAGATGGAAGCAAATATGCTAAAAGCTATTTCTCCTAGAAACATAACTGACAAAAGGTGTGTGTGTGTCCGTGCGTATCAAAAAAATAACCAAGGATTGTATGGCACTTCGTACAATTATGGAAAAAATATATAACAATGAAATAATCAACAATATGAGTCCATTGTGTTTCACATAGTTATACCTCAGCACCAGAAAATTTATCAGAACAGCCTAGAGTACCACATGCAAAGCACTGATGTTGATTATATTCACAATTCTTACAGTAGAAGTTCTGAATATCCTGCAAAATTTTGTCAGAGGCAATCAAATTGCAACCAGTACACCAAGAAAAAGATAAATGAAAAAAGAAAAGTTGAATAAATATAAGGAGAATATAAAATTTACATACATCAACTTCCTTCTGGCTAAAACCAAGAGAGGCACAAGCGGATTCTTCACCATCCTCCTCATTAGCATGAAATGACCTCATGCACTTTCCATCACAACTGCATTAATCATTTAATAATTTCAAAATTAAAAAAAAAAATCATTGAGGCATGTAAAACATATACAGTAATAGTAAAATAACCTAAATACGTTACACAGAATAGAAAAATCACAATAAATTAAAATAACCCGCACAGAAAGAAAAAAAAAATACCACAAAAGTTCACCACCATTGTCACAAATTGCACAAACAGAATCAAACAACCCATCCTCTCCATCTGAATCTTCACCAATTTCATCAATCAAATCATTGTCAATATCATCAGTTATAAATCCAGGTCGTGCTAAATCTTTAACTTCCTGAAATCAATGAATAATATTTTTCATATAACAAAACATATTGTATGAATAAAAGCAAGTAACAGAAGACAATATTTCACAAAAAAAAATTAGCTTCAATGAAGGAAAACTAAATATCTAACAAACCTCATCTGAATGTTTCTTAATCTTCTGCTTATCTTTATCTTCCCTAACCATGAGGAAAAGCTGTATAAATCACATACTTGTCACTGAAGTGAGGCACAAATATTGATAATAAGAAAATAATATATTTAAGGATTAATCAAAGAGGGCAAGTCAAAGGATAACTAAATCCTTATCTTTATCCTTATAACAAAACCAAGAAGAGAGCTAATCCATCATACTAAAGGAAAAGCCATTTTAGGGACAGAAAGTAGATGCATCATCAATAATTAAATACAATTTATGAACGATGGCATATTAAGCATATGAAAAGGATATTAAATTACTAAGTCAGCAGGAAACAAGGAAAGATTTATAAAATAATCAGAGCTGAAGCAACTACCACTGAACTATAGTACACAGTATGATAAATCAGTATTGAGATCATACATCTCAATATTGCATGCAAACCACTACATAAACTTCATGTTCTTGACCTACAAATCTTACAGAAATCATCAATTACATCAAATAACAAAGAAAAATCATATATTTCCAATTCAATTTAAATAAAATCAAGAGTCAATCCAGTGTAAGCTATATGTACACAGTTATAGGTAATAGTATCGTATCTAATATGATCAAATTATAGATACCACAATTTTCTAAAATTATCGAGATAAACCAAAGCAAGTTAATAAAATATTTCAGAGCAGACTTGCATAGAAGAAGTTACTGCATAATTTATACTCATTCCTACAGTCATAATTCTAAATTAACAAAATATAGCGATTGAAACAATAAGCATAAATGATATCTCGTAAATTCAGATTCAACAAAAATGTAATCCAAATCAGATAATATTGGGCCTTTAAGGCAAGTTTATAAGAAGAGGATTGAAAATAGGAAAGATGTGCTCAGAACAAATAGGCTCATAGAAAGCAAAAACAGAAGGTGTGATATGCATAACAGAATGTCCACATGACAATAAGACATTGGAGTAGAATATTCTGTCATGATGGGAAAGATAGTGGAGGATGTGTTCATCATAGGGTAGGAGAGAATAGCATAAGAGACAACAGAAATAGGGTAAGGAATTTGTTAGGCATTTGCCTTGGGGACAGACGTTGTGTGTTGCAGCTGTGCTGTGGTTGCAATCTTCTTTTTTGCATTCCTATTTTCTGTTTTTCCTGGTTTCTTTTTCTGAAGCTAAAGTCATACTGCTGCTGCAAAGGAGTTTCCCTCCAAAAAAATCATCCATATCCTATCATATACTACCTGCTTCTATCAGACGAAAAAAAAGTTCTGAATATCTTCTGTTTTGTCATCGAAAGAAAGTGACTACGCCTATAGTAGCATATCTTCAAATAGAAGTTCCTCTCTAGGGCAGCATTCCCTCCTAAAGTTTTTCTAAATGGTTATTCATCCTAAAATTACACATGCGAGAGAGAAACAGGGAAATAACTGCTAACAAGAATGGAAAAAGGGAATACCGGCAAAAGAATAAAGCAATTCATTAGAGCAGTGTTTTTTCAAGCAGAGGGGAGGTGAAAGTGCAACCTAACATTTTAATTGTGGTGCTGAAATATCTGGAAAAAGAAGCACATGATTTGCAGTTGAAGGGAAGCAGGGAGAGAACTGTGCAATCTACTTACTTTTTATTCATTCACTTTTTCCATAAACAAGGTAAAAAATTAAAAATCAGAGCGATTAAGAAGCTTATCTAAATTTCTGAATTCCATAAATTAACAACCTCACGCTTGATAGATGCCACAACCACAACATTTAAAATCTACTTCAAAAATGCAATCCAACTTTACCTCTTAATCCTAGATCTTTACTGGAACTTGTCCAAGGTTACAATTTAGTATAATAAGACATACCTGTTTTCTTAAAAGAAAAAAAAAAGGAAAAAAATAGCAACAGGCATAACAAGACAACCTCTTGGTCTTGCATCAGCTATCAGACCCATCTTTAATGTAAAATATAAATTTCGAATCATGAAAAAAAAATATATATATATATATATATATATACCAGTATGTTTTCAAACCATATTTTGAATCAATAGCCCCCAAAGTATGTTTCAGAAGGGAAAAATAGATCGAATGCTAATTTCCAAGTTCACCCCCAAAGCATAATTGTTAAAGACTTAAATACAAACCTTGGACTTTGCTAAGCCAGTATCTCTTTTGGCAGCTTCACCCATTAAAGTCATATGATTTAATACATCATTTTTCGAGGGCATAACCTCATAAGATCTGCACGTAATTTTAAAAATGTAACAATATGCATTTCCACAACAGTTAGGACATAAAGAACTCCAGAACTCTGAATATTACCTAAACTCCTTAATCTTACTCAAGCTATCCCACGCAGACTTGGCAGATGAGTCCGGATTCCTCTTCACATAACTCATGAAGTGAATGGTGATCAAAATAGATCTTATGGTTTCCTCATAGCTCTTCCTAGGCTTCTCAAGCTTAATCCATCTCCCATCCTTTGACAATACCGATATCTCAGGCCTCACACTGGAAAGATCAAACCTCCATGCAACAACTTGAACGAAAACTTTCTGCAGCCCATTATCCGCAAAACCACGCAAAAACACCTGTATTTTCTTGCCAACTGGACTCTCTGACTCACTCCACTGAATTGGCAATACAGAAAAACACACCGGCACATCTTTGTCATCTTCAAAATAGTAATTTGACACAGATAGGAGCTGAGCCTCTCCCTCATCATCTGAAGATGTCATGTCCTTTATTTTTCACCCTCAAACCTACTCAACACCTAAGCACCAAAAACACAAAAAACCTATGTATATAAACAAATACAACAATGATTAACACCAAGATTTTAAAAAACAGTCAGAAACAACAAAGGTTTTCAGAGTGTCCGCATCCTCAATTGTGGTTGCAGTGGTCACATTTTTGTCAGCAATATCAAAATGGCACATGCACAACAAAACAGTGACCGCAAAAAGCAACCATAGTTCAAAACCTTGATAACACTTTTTGGAGTCTCTACAACCGCATTTATGGTAGCATCAATAGCACTTTTCAGCAATATCAAATAACGCAAAAGAAAAAAAATCAGTTTAAAACCATTATAACACACTTTGGAGTGTCCACAACCACAACTGTGCTTGTATCGGTCGCATTTCCCAACCATATCAAAGAATGCAAAAAAAGCGTGACCACGACGGTAATACAAAACACCGATAACACTTAACAACATATTAAACTAAAGAGTAACTGAAAAAGCTGAATGCGAAGTCACGAAAATTCAATTGCACAATCCACGAGTGATAATAAGGAAAACTCAAGGAAATCAAATTTAACGATTCCGATAGAGCATTGAAAGAAAAACGTGAGAAACTAAGGGATATAGAAGAGATAACAGCGAAGATATATCCCTGACATAGTGCCAGTTTGAGAGGGATTTAAAACACGAACAAATTGAAGAACGAAGGGAAGAAACCCCCTGCGTACCTTTCGCGATGACGAACGCAGCGTTGCGAGGGTTTAGGGCTTCAGGTTTTCAGTACGAATGCGACAGAAGAGAAGAAAAGAGGAGCCAAGACGGTTGATTCATGCTTAAACTCTTCCTCAAGATTCTGAAACAGAAACAGATATCGAAGTGTAAGAGAGTGGGGCATAGTTTTTTTTTTATTGTTAAAACATTTTATGGTTAAGTTTTATCAAAAATTGATTTTCTATTATAATACAAAGTACTTTTCAGATTAATGTAAAATTTTATAAATATGATTTATTTAGAAAATAGTAATAGATTTTAACTTTTTTCCAATGAAAAATATGTTAAATAGTATGATAATTATATAATGTAATTTAATATAACGATTATATGTTTTAAACTTTTACTGATGATAAATTTTGGAAAAATGGCGACGACGGTTTACTTTTCAGTAAATCTATAAGAACTAGTAATGTTAATTTTTAAAGAAAAAGAAGAAAGAAATGTATTAAGAAGTGTTTTCCGTATTAAGAAGTGTTTTGTGCCTTGGTATTTAAAAACAAATAAAGTTATACAATGTTATTTTTATATATGATGTTATTGAAAGATTATTACATCACATTTTCAATAACGTAAAAAAAAATTATTTATTTGATATTTTTATTTAAATAAATATTAAAATAATTAATAATCTTATCATTTTATTAATTACAAAATAATTTATCAGTTACATTAATAAATCAATTATATTTTATTTTAAATTAATTTATATAAACATAAATATATAGTCTTACAGTTTCATGTATTAAAATAATCTTCCTATCACTTATATTATTCATAAATTTTTATAAAAATAAATAAAAAATGACTTATTAGTATAACGAAACTATTCAAAGTTAATCAACCTCCATGTTCTCTGCCTCCCCCATTTTTTCACCCTGCTGGTTAGGTAACGCCACTGTGAATTTGTTCATTTAATCAATATTTTTTTTCAAAATCAATTAAATTCAGTTTAATGGAATTTACAATAGTTCAAATAATATTTTTAGTTTATTTGAACTGTAAAAACATTTTATGAATTATATTTTCAGTTTAGAATATTTTTTTATAGATCAATTCAAAGTTAAAGGATACAAAATTTATATAATTTGTTTAGACTGTGAACGCAGGTAGTATTTAATCTTCACATTCTAAATTTATAGATGAATTGGAAAAAATAAAATTAAAACAATAACAATGAAAAAGACTCTTAATTGATCTTTATGTATATGCTTATTTACTTTACTTCCTTATTAGTAGCCCTATATTATTCAAAACACACAAAAGAGGTTAACATTTAAATATTTAATGTTTATTAAACCTACTTAAGCATGTTTCAATAAAGATTAACTATAATATTCATGAGTTAATATTAAATGTTTACTAAACATATTTAAGTATTTTTAATAAAGATTAATACCTGATTTAAGAATATGTTGATATACATTAGTTAATTTCCTTACTTTAACATGATATATTGTATATATTAATTATCTTAATTTATGTGTTTTAACTATGATGATTACCTTAATTTAAGATATCTTTTATTCTTTTAAGGATTCTTATAGGTAATATTTTATTCTTAAGCATTATGACTTTTTTATAAATATTTTTGTCACAACATTTACAAAAAGTTACAATATTAGTATTTATATTATTTTAATCTAATCAAATGTATAGATGTAACAATTTTAAGTACATATAAATTTTAAATATATATAAAAACTAATTGTAAAAAAATAGTTTGAGTGAGTGATATTTCTTGAATAAAAGTCATGTAAAGAATAAGAATTAGTCTTTTATTTTATTCTTACTTCAGTAATAATTACAAGTTTAAAAGGAACTTATCAACTAAAAATATATTGGAGAAGAACAAACTTTCGGAAGCATGTTTCATAGTGAATCAAATTCATAACTATAAAAAAATTCACGAAAAAAAACCTTATTTTGCAAAAGAAATTATAAAATAAATTGAGACTTGGAAATAAAATAAAAAAAACACACCATCCTTGTGATTAATTCTAAAAGATAAGTACAAGAATATTCATCACTCGATAAAGTTTTTCAAAAAATAAAAATAAAAAAGACTTTCAAAGTAAACTCATAAAAAATATTTTATTCAATCTCGAGAAGTAATTTTACAAAAGGTTTAACTCTCTCTTTTATAAAAAGCATGTCATGATTTTGAAGAGAAAAAAATATTTCTGAAGTGTTCATGAAATCCAAATATAAACATAAGAATACTTAAGTTAAAGTTAACTCAATTAATGTTTAACATTTAGTCAACTCATAATTAATCCTAATACATGAGTGATTCCTTAAAATAAGGAAAAGGCATATAGTAGCTCTTAAAATTAAGGAAAAACTCATCATTACACTTCTAAAAAGAACATATGACAGGTAAAAAGGTTAAAAGTTATACACCACACTTATGATTACATTTGTTGGTTATAAACTCTTTATGTGACTTCTACACTTATAAATTTGTCCAACATATGTCTCTTGGATTATAGAATATTCCAAAAGAATTAAAGAACATCATAGGATCTAAGAGTTTATAAAATTTAAGAGTTTCATTGTATTTTCTTTCACTTCTTTCCCTCTGTTTCTTATGAATCTTCGTTAATATTCTTTTTTATTTTGCCTTGCTTTATTTATTTTTGATTTATTTCCCTTCTTTTTAATTTACTTGAGATATGCAAAAACTTAAAACTTTTCTTAAACTTACCAAAAATTTTTCTACAAATTCAATTATTTTAATAAGTTTAAATATATAATCAACATCACAATAAAAATTAAAAACTTATACAACATTAATCTAACTCAATATGGTCATTCTAAAATCAAATTCACACATTCAAATCATAACTTAAGCTATTACATATTAAATCATTCACCCTTTTTATACCATTTTAGCTTAAGATTTCATTATAACATATATAATTTCCATTTATAAGTACTTCAAGTACATTACTTATAAGTACTTCAACTACATTATTCGATCAATAGTAGTTCCAAAATTAAAGGTAAATATTATAATTTCTACTAACATGACATTTTGTAATTCTTAATCTAAAATTATATTTAGACTTTCACACAAATTAAAAAAAAAATCTAAATACAACTAAATATCCATAATCAACTAAGCATAAAATAAAACCATCAACTTCCTTTACCTTATCTTTGATCTTATATTCCTATCAAAAAGATAAAAAAAATCAAACAAAGTTTGCAAGTCACAAAGTCCTCCCAGAGATCTTGATTCATAAACAAAAAATGCTTCCAAAGATTTTTATTCACAAACAGACATGTTATTATAGTTCTAGACTAACATAAATAAATCTATTGGACTCAAATATCGCATACATGCAAGGCAAAGAAGAAAAAAGATAAATAAATATATGAGGGCAAAAGATTTCTCAAAATCGTAATTTGATCAATTCAAATTTTCCTAATTTATGCTATTTTCTAAATTGTGAATTCTAATCAAAGAGAATATATAAAAAAAAAAAAAATCAATTAGAGACAAAGGTGAGTTAATTTGAGAAAACAAGTTTTCAGAAATTAGGAGATCCTATAAATGAAACTAAATAATTAAAATGTTAATAACCACATATGTGTATTAAACATATTTTAGAATTTTAATCTATATAACTTTTTAAAACCATTTCTACTAAACATACACTCTGTATCTTACATTATTCTCAATAATAAAAGTTTCATTCTTAAAAATCCACTTATTAGAAAAAAGGTAATGATATTCATCTCCCATTTTGATCTTTCAATTTCTAAGTGGAGTCATTAATACTCAAATATAATAATACTTAACCAAACCAACACTTTCACTGCACAATATTTTTATTTCACGATGTTTTTATGAGTTTATTTCAAGTAGTTAAGTCTCCTAAAATTTTTCTAAATCTTGAAACTAACACAGTGGAGTCCTACACTTTCTTTCATACACAGCTTTAAAAAGTGTTATGCTAATATTAACATAATAATTGTTATGGGCAAAATCTACCTAATCATTACTTAAACATAATTATCCAAATTATCTAAAACATAATTTCTCAACAAATATTTTAAAGATTAAATAATTATCTGAGATAAGTTGAATTGAGTTTTATATTGAATTCTAAAATTTATTGTAACGTCTGTCAAAACCTAAAAAGAAACATAGATTCTTTGTTAGACATAATGCTCGGAAACACACCATCAGGTCTTACCATTGCCTTTAATATACAACTACAATTGAGTCAAATTCTTAATATATATTAATGTGTAGTCTTACTCATTATGTCTATTATAACACACACCACATCATGCCCTTTCATAGATGTTGATAGATAGTTAATAAAATCTATGACAATAGTATATTATTTTTCATTCTAATACTTATAACTATTGTAACATATTACATGATTTTTTATTTATACTTTTACTTTTTGACATGTTAAGAAATATACCACAAAATAGGTTTATCTCTTATTATATTAGGTCACCAAAAACTTTTTAGATCTTAACACATTTTAGTCATACATGAGGCCATAATAAGTTTAATCTTTTGACTTTTTTCTTTTTTGCAAAATCCCTTGCTTAACCTCTACATCTCCTAGTATACAAAACACTATATATATAATATGGATGGTGAAACTTTAACACCATTATTCATCCTTCACACTTATTTAATATTAATATATATTATTATTTTATCTATATATAATATTTTATTAGTAAAAAACAGTGTGAAATAAAAGTATTTTGTAAACAGTGTCAAACTATAACATTTTCCATATAAAATAGCAAAAGTCCTTTAGCTGATTGTATGTGTCAAAGTATGATATGAAAACTACCTTTCCAACAAAATCATTGGTGATATAACACATATCACACTACGGCAGATCCCAACTCCTCTCTAAAATTCAAATCCTTAAATTTCTTTATTAGTTATAACTCTTTCGCCAACAAACCAAATCATCAAAATATTATTTATGCACAAAATATCTGCTACTATATTTATCTTGATTAAAACTTATTATTCTTTGAGAATTTTATCCACTGATTATAAGTTTCTTCTTATCAAACAAATATTTTAAAATTTTATAATTATTGAGTACATTAAACTTTATAGTATGAAGATACGGAGTTTGTTATTTGAAGTAAATTTTAAATACCCTCCTGTTACTTGTGTTTGTGAAACAAACATGAAAATATTTTTGTGTGAAGAATACTTTTTTTTTATTATCAAAAACTAAAAAACAATTATACTTTTTGGAGATTAATTTCTATTTTTATCGAAAAACTAAAAATAAATTACATAAACATAAAAAACTTCTCATGATTAAAAAAATCTCCAAAGAATCTATATACTATTTCAACCAAAAATCTTTGTGAACAAACAAATGACGGATATAACTTCTGCTCTGACCAAAAGGAACAAAATATTAATATTTATTTAACTTCAATTCCAGAGAAGACGACGTGGCATCTTACGATCGAACCCCTTCCAATTTCTGTCTTTTTCCGTTCCACACTTCAAACCCAAGAGTCAGATAGAGAGAGAGAGAAAGATAGAGAGAGAAATAGAGACTGAACTACACTATGGAGTAGAGAGAGAAAACAAAAACCTCATCACCAGAGAGAGAGTGAGAAAAAAAAGAGTCCGTTAGTTTCAGTTTAAAAGAGTGTGTGAGAGAGAGAGAAAAAAAATGGTGACAGAGGAACAAATATCGGAAGCGGTATCGTCGCTGCTGCGCGAATCGAACCCTAGCCAGCGTAGCTTCACGACGCTGAACCAGGTGGTGGAGGAGCTTCAGGCCAAGCTCGGCCACGACCTCTCTCACAAGCTCGATTTCATCACCGCGCAGATCAACCTCCTTTTCGGATCCCAACCGCAACCACCACAACCTCCGCCGCAGAATGTGCAGAGGCAGATACAACAGCCCAAAGACCATTTTGCCCCTCCACCAAACCCTAATTTTCACTCCGTTCCTGTCAGTTCCGGCTTCCAGGCTCCCAAATTCCCTTCTTCTAACGCTGTCGTCGCCACTGCTGCTGATATTTCGCGTGTTTCTGCTCCTGCTCCGGCTCCTGCTCCTGTTAATGATGTTCCGAAGGAAAGGTAAGTTGAAATTGTTTAGTTTGTTTGAAAATGTTTGGAAGAGTGAGAACTGATAAGTGGGGGGAAATTAGGGTTAAGGGAAAAGGAATTGGAACAATTAGCGCCACTTGAACGGTGGACAGCGAGTTTTTGCTTGTAATATACTCGTATAATACACGATTAGCGTAGCGATTAGCGTATTATAGTTTAGATTGCAACTCGGGAGAGACATTCTTTCCTTTCATTTTTTTATACTTGAAAAAAAATTAGAAGTTAAAAAAGAAAATGAAAAAAATTATTTGTAAAAGACCTTTCATCTTAGTTAATTTGTATTTCATGTACGACCTAATTTTAGCTCTCATTGTATTTTTCTAATATTTTTTTTATAAATATACATGAAAATATGTATACCGATTTACTTTATGGATGTTTGGGTTACAGAATTTGTTTTTTTTTTTTTTTGTAAATTGTAATGTAAATTTGCGTGTTCCCATGAATGAGTTGAGAAGGAAAGATTTGTTATTTTTGGAAGAAAAAGGCTTTTGAGGTCTCCTAACTTTAATCTAAACATGCACCGTGTCGGTTTTCTACATCTTTTTCTTTCATTCTTATCGTATGTTTAATCTTTATAACTATCTTTCTCCCATGATCTATTTTCTTTTGTGTTTATCTACTAATTGAATTTCAATATTTTAAATAAATTGTTAATAGTTAAAAGTAATTTTAATTTTTAACTTAAATTGTTGATTGTAAGTATAAATATAATTGATATATTTAAAGATATTTATTATAATTTTTACTCATATAAAATAAATATTTAACCTATGCAATTGACAGTCTTAAAAAAATACTAGTTGTTTAATTGTTGAAAACAGAGAATTTATGACTTGAGAAAATATATTTGTTTGTTTGTTTTACTTTCACTTATAGTTAGTGAACGGTTCACTTGTTAGTAAAAGTAGTATTGTTGTTTTTGACTGTCTGGCTTGAAAAAGTGACAATAAAGTGACATTTCTATCCATTTGTTAAAAATAAAAATTGAAAACAGGGAAACCCCACTTGCCTTTGGCAGAAGATTAAGCTTTAACGACAGATGCTGTGTCAGCAACATAGTTGTTACTCAAGATCGCAGTATGGATAGTAAGGAGCAATGAGTTTGCATGTGCTTGAATTCAAACCTTTTTTTTTTTTTTTTTTTTTTTTTTTAAAATGGAATATTGCATTTTTTTTTTTTTTTTTTTTTTTTTTTTTTTTGTAATTTTTTTTAGTTTTTTTTTGGAATGTGTAGTGAAATATTTTTTTTTTCAATATTCTGCTGTTTTGTATATGTCTTTTTTTATTTTTTTTTTATTTTTGAC
>Ga0099824_1002490_pt1 | contig 26930 bp, 12 predicted proteins | sample SiratrowhiteBW_FD_76837 | JGI IMG/M metagenome (GOLD analysis project Ga0099824, IMG submission 76837) | Root nodule microbial communities of legume samples collected from California, USA - Siratro white BW | ecosystem: Host-associated > Plants > Roots > Nodule | place: USA: California...
ATATATTTATTTAAAAAAAAAAATTAATAAAAAATAAAAATAAAAAAAATATATATATATATATATATATATATATATATATATATATATATATATTGCATCTCTTCATGTCAGTGAATCAATTCTTTATTACTTATACTCTGATAATAATAATATTACTTTAATATTATTTTTATAATTTAAATTTCCAAAATCAATGATATTAATCTTTCTTATTTATCAATTATGGAAGAAGAAAAAAAAAAGAGCTAATCATCACTGATCAATTTTTATTTTCATATAAAAAAAAAAAAACTAAAGTCCGGTTAGTCTTCATGCAAAAATTGCCTTTATAAGTTTTAAATTAGTTACTTGATTTTTAATTGATTTATTATCCTCTTTACTTTCATTAATCACTTTCATTTGCATGATAATTTAAACAAAGAAAAAATTGTGTTTATATCCTAAAGATTTATGGAAGATGCTACTGTTGAACAAATGTTGAACAAATGTTATCTACCTAGGATATATAAATTGATTCAATTGAAAAAATAATTATATTTTGGTCTTTGAAGTGTTGAAAAAAAATATTGGTTTTGTCCTCAAATCAACCATAGAATTTTGAGGACTTGATGCTTTAAGAAGATAAATTCAAGCGTTAATTAAATCATCAAAAGACAACAAAAAAATATAAATGAAGAAAGAATTACTAAAATAAAGAAAAAATAAATTATAAATTAAAAAAATATTTGATTGAGACTAAAAATCAAATAATAACTTTAATACTTTGAAAAATATGTTGTATATTCCTCCCATTCACCTTTATCGTCTCAACACAACAATAATCTATTATTTGACTTAACTTTATTTTTGTTTCTTGATAAATAAAAATTTTCATTTCAATTTGTAAGGTGTTAAAGTTATGGTGTGATTTTGTTAATAATCATAATTTGTTTGATACATTTTAAAAAAGATTTAAAGATTTGAATTAGTCTATATTAAAATTTTATTTATTTTAATACTTTGATAAATGATATTAGTTATCTGTTTATCTTGTTTTAAATAAGTTAATTATTTGAACATACACTTTTATAATTTACATTGAGTTATTTGAAGTTATTTTATAGAAGAACTAAGTATAACTGAAACTATTTGTTTCATCAATTAATTAATATACAAGGATTTAACAAGTTGCACTTTGAGAGTTATTATGTAAATGAACTAAGTATAATAGAAACTATTTGTTTCACCAATTAATTAATATACAATAATTTAACAAAGGTTGCACCCAAAATTATTGTTGAAAGATGGCCAAAATTTCAGAAAACAATGTATACATCGACCATTGTTACAAAAATTGGTATCTTATCTTACACATACAAGAATAGTTGCTGCATGATGTTATTGTATGCGAAGATATAACGAGAATTCTCAACCATCAAATCTTTTTTTATAAAAATTTTACTGACAATTTGTTTGAACAGTTATAAAAATTCCTACATTAGTGAAATGCACGAATATTAAGAAGTACTTTTTTTATATAAAAAAATTGAACACATGCCACATAACTCAAAATAACTTAAAAACTTTACTCAACTACTTAGCCAAAAACATTAACTTTAGCATAAAACATTCATAAGCAAAATCATGTTATGTAATAAAGCCATTGAAATAAGGTCTACCTATACTGCCACGTGTCCTAACACTGGAAACCCTACGTGTGTTGAAGGTGGTAGTTAAGAGACACGCGGCAATTACGTGTAAAGAAGACGAAGAGACTAGGGCTAGGAATTTGCCACGCGTCCTACATGGCACGTGTGGAAAATATAGCGTAGCACCTAAATCTATTTATTTGGTGTTCGGTGTTACAGAGTCTCATACACTGAAGAAAAGCTAATCTGAAAAACAAAGAAAGAAAGAAAAGAAAAGACTCGATCGTTGAAAATGCAGGGAGGAAAGAAAGCAGGAGAATCGGTGAAGGAAACGGCTTCAAACATGGGTGCTTCTGCCAAAGCTGGCTTGGAGAAGACGAAGGCCACTGTCCAAGAGAAGGTAAACCATTTATTTTTCAATCATTCTATATATTAATACTACTATCATATTATGGAACCAATAAACGTGATCTTCTATAACCAGGCAGAAAGGATGACAGCACGTGATCCGGTGCAAAAGGAATTGGCAACCCAAAAGAAGGAAGCAAGAGTCAACCAGGCTGAGCTGGACAAGCAGGCGGCGCGTCAGCATAACGCGGCGGCCAAGCAGGCGTCCACCTACTCCACCACCGGGGAGCATGGTCATTCCACGGGGCTCCACCAGACGTCGGCGATGCCAGGCCACGGGACTGGGCAGCCCACGGGCCAGGTGACCGAGGGAGTGGTGGGCTCGCATCCCCTTGGGACAAATCGAGGCCCGGGTGGGACCGCTACGGCCCATAATACCCATGCAGGTGGAAACCCGACCGATTATGGGTATGGGACTGGGGGTACTTACAGTTAAATAATGATGATTATATATATCATCAAATCTTAAATAAAGATGCTGTAGTTGGTTTCTGTTCATGTTCCTTACTTTTCTTGTTTCTCCTATTTTCTCTCCATTTTTGTCATGGAGAGTGGATGGGGTGTTGTTAGTGGTACAGCAGAAGTGTTTTCAGTGTACTGCTGTATCCTTATATATGTATCACTTTGTTTCAATGAATAAATAAGATCCTGCTTATATAATATAAACATTATATTATTATAAATTATTTTTACGGAATTTACCTTTATTTGTTAATCTATGTAATATAGACAAGCTGTTAATGTCTGTTAATGTTTGTCTGTGTCTTATTTGTTTTAAATGCATCATATTACAAGAAGAATATGAGAGAATATTACAGTTATATATGTATGTTAATAAATTTGTCACTTTGATGATGTTGATTTACTTAAAACCTTAATAATTCATGAGTAAAAGCATAAGGGATTGTATTGTGACGATTATTGATATTTTGAACAAATCTATTCAAAATGAAAAACCAAATAGTGAAGAAACTAAAAGGCCTATATAAATTGTCTAATGAGTTTTCAAAATGAAGATACCAAGTCACCAACTATTCCTTTCCCATCTTTCCCATATTTTGAGTTTGAATCTGCATTAAGAAATGCACACCATGGTTCCTAAACTTAAATCAGAAGATACATTATCATGGTTCTTAATGTCCATAAATTTTACCATATATTCTTAAATATATTATTTATCATGATATTTCCTTTTAACATTTTTTAATGTTTTTGTAATTCATAATAGATCTCTGAAGTAGATGATCTTCTTCTGAACTAGTATTTCATGATCTATAATCTAATTAATTATTTCTATTTTTTCTAAATTAGTAGATGTTCTTCACAAGGAAATTAATTATTCTATACACAAATGAAATTTTATGAAATTTTCATGAGATAATTATGATTTTTCATCTTTTTTCTCTCTTTCTCCTTGTATATTAAGAGTTTTTTCCTTTTATTTTCATTCTACTCGATTTTTAATGGAAGTAAGTTTTATTTATTCTATTTTTAATTTAAATTTATTCTTTTTAGATTTTAATCAGCAATTTTTGAGAAAAATAATCCTTTTAATTTATTTTATAACATGAAATTTTAATTATGTCTATAATTATTTTGAAATTAAAAAGTTGATTTTAACATTATTTCTTAAGATTTTATAATAATTTTCTATTTTAATTTAAAATTTATTTCAACTTGAATTTATATTTAAAAAAATTATTTTCATATATCAAATTATTTATTTTTTTAAAATTATTTTCTAAAATATATTAATATACAAAGAAATTGTTGTATAATGTCAATCAAATCATTCATTTATCACTTACTTTAATTTAATTTTGTGAACTATACTTTTCATTTTTTTTTCTTTTCTTTCCTTTTCTATTTCATAATTTTCATTCCTCAATTTTAGTGTGTTTTTCATGTTTTACATTAGGTGATTTGTCAACATCTCCATATTATTCACGTACACTCCCCAACTAACCTAAATTACTTTCTCTTTTCTTATTTATTGCTAATTTCTCTCACCTCACCCTTTTTATTTATTTATTTATGATTATTACCATTATCTCTAACCTCCATCCCTGTGCACAATTAAGTCACTTCAATTCGAGTACGTATTTTTTTTATTAAATTTGCACTCAAATTAGTCATTAAAAATTTATCTGCCTACATTAAAACCTTTACACATATTTGATATTGAATGAGTAAATATTTTTTTATATTTGAAGAAAAATACTTATATGAACTAGATGATTCTTTTCAAAGATTCATTTACAGACAATTTAATCGATTATCTATTAGTTAAGACCCTCATATTTAAGATACCAAATTCAAAATTTACTGAATTCATATTTTTTCACTACTACATATATATATATATATATATATATATATATATATGCTCACTCTTTTTTTTCTCCACACAATCTCATGTTTCTCACTCTTGACTTAAATTGTGATGATTCTCTACGGCATACTCACCAAAATCTCACTCATATTCTCTCTTTATTCAATTAGTTTCTTTTTATTTTCTTTTTTTCTGATCTTCTCACTCACATTTATCTCTCTTAATTTTCAGATTCACTCTGTGACATCTTTCTCACCTCTCACTCAACACGTATAAAAGAGGAGGAACTAAAAGAAAATTTGAATCTCATAATCTTCTTTTCTCAACCATTGCATGCGAGATAAAAATCAGGCTTAGGGATTCGTCGGAATTCTTCACAGCACAAACTCGACAAGTAAATCAATTCAATATATCAATTACTTTCCCACAATTGTAAGTTTCACGCAGCATTAGTTAATATCTTATGTTTGTTCAGCCATTTAACTTTATGTTTCATGTTTATTTATTTTATACAGGATTTTTAATTGCCAGAAAATGTTAAAATATATTCATTCTGTTTTTTTCACTTCATTTCCCATTCTTGTTTTACATTTTTTTATTTTACTTTTTCTTATCTAATTCCAACTCGCTAACTTGTTGTGTTCTGTCTCATTTAATCCACCTAACTGACTCGATTTTTCTTTTAAAAATTAAAAATAAAAAATTTAAATTTAAATAATGTAAGATATTAATTTTTAAATCATATTATTTGTAAGATATAAATATGTAATAATATTATAATAATAATAATAATATAACTTAAATCATTAACATTTACAAATTAAATTTTAATTATTAATTATAATAAAATAAGTTGTTATATAAAAATAATAATAATTTTAATTTATTTGATTAAAAATTAGCTAATCAATTAAAAACAAAATAATATTTATATGATTAAATATACTCTTAAACATTTATATATATATATATAAACAAAATCTAAAAATACTATATTTAAAAAAAAGAAATAGCAATATTTTTAATTCACTCTAATACCAGATTTCAACCCAGTCCGCCCTGCTTTTGGCGGACAAAAACGACTGGGTCAATAATAATGTGATATTCATTTGTAATAATATCATTATTAACTGTTATTTATTTCAAAAGGGTTTGGAGATACTGAGTCAACTTGTACAAACATAATTATAGTTAGGGATAAGCATGGATGGATTTGAATTGGACTTGAGAGAAAATATTATTTTATTAATTTAGATTGGTTTTGAATTTTTTTATGAAAATTAAGAAGCGGACCAATCCGATAAAAAATAAGTTCGTATAAATTAGATCCAATTGTATAAAAATATACAAATATTGCTTAAAAAAATGAAAAATTACATAAACTTATCCAAAAATTCGCACATAGCTTTATCATTAAGAGAAACTTTGCATTGTAATCAACTTACATAAACTAAACAATAGTAGAAATTAATATATATATATCATAAAATTCTATATATAATTAATAAATTTGTTAATCACAAATCCAATATCCAAATTAATTACTATTACTATTTGAGTTGATGATCATCGATAGAACACTTTAATTCTAATTCAAACAATGATGATTATATGAATATGTTTTTGTTATTTTATGGTCAAGGCCCTTGTACCACCATGATCACGTGTTCACATTGATATTAATATTAAGTTGCCACATATATTGATTTACCTTAAGTTTTGTTCTTTTAGTTTTTTTAAAAAATAAATAATAAGTATTAACGAAGCCGTAAATAAATCTTAGACGTTAAAGATATAAAGATTTTCCCATTAAAAAATCTTATTTTAAAATATATGTATGAACTTACTGTTATGAATTTGAATTAAGGATCTTGCACATTTGGAAAAAGATGTCACTTTGAGCATGGAGTTGTTGGACATCTGCTAATGAGGTGCATTAACCAGAGTTATTGTTCTTGTTGTTTTGTATCACTAGTTTTTGAAATACTAACAGGGATGCTGGTTTAGCAGTACTAGCCAGAGTTGGGTTTTTATATAACTTGTTTATTTTTTTAAATAAAATTTACAAATTAGTTGGAAATCATGGTTCTTCTCCATATTTTGGGGTTGGAGAATAGTTTTGATGAAAAATTATACTTTCACGTTTCACACCCTTTAAAACAAAAGAAATTCACTTAATAATTAATTTTAATCATATATTAATATTCAGTAGTATTTTAAGTTTAAAAAAAAAGTATATAATTAAAATATTAATGTTTTATGTTGTGAAGTGGATCGATATTGTTGCTTTTTAGGTGACAAAATACCACCACCCAATTTACCCAATTTTAATTATCTATTGATAGATAGATGCATTTTAGTTATCTATTGATAGATAGATGCATTGTATTGTGATGGGATGACATCCAACAGTAAAGTAATGAAAATATTATTATTATTATTATTATTATTTATGTAAATAATAGTATTTTATTCTAAAAATAATAATTTTCTTCAATGATAATTTTTTAAAATAAACTTATTCCATTCTCCACGAAAATATGAAAAAAAATATTTTTATTTCATTTAAAGAAGTAAAATAAATATTTAAGACGGTCGTGTCTTGACACTTTACGTATAGTTGATGAACTAGGAGTTTTTTTCTTAAAGGTTTCTTCTTAAATCAAGGAGATATGTAAAATCAGAAAAAAAAAATGAAAGAATATTCACTATTAATTACTTACGCAATCTTCATATGTTACAACTAGAGAGGAATAGCTGGATATGAATTCAAAACTTGATCACGCGCAGAGAAGAGAATGTGCTAACAACTTACTACATCTGTTTCGCAAAAATTATTGTTTGATCTAATATAATAAAACTCTTCTTTTATGCTCGTTAAATAGTTCATTTTAACGTAAATTTTCAAATATTTTTTTACCCCTTTAAATAGAACAAAACTAATTTTCACAGTTTAAAGAGATCGAGATAAAATAATAATTTTTACTTCATACTACACATGCACCATCCCATCACACTACAATGCATCTATCTATGAATAGATAATATTATTCTCCAACCCAAAACAAGGACAAGAAAAGAACCATGCTTTCCAATGAAATGGGTCACGTAAAGAGAACACCACTTTCATGATATAAGAGAAGTTGCAATTGATAAAGAAAACAAGTTAAATAAAACGCAACTCAACAGCAAAACTAACATTCAGTACTGCTAAAGTAGCAATTTGCACAACAATAATAATAGCTCTGGCTAATATACCGGACTAACACAAACTTCATACTGATTTACGCAATTCAGCAGCTCCATGAGCAAAGTGGCATCTCTCTCCAAATGTGCAAGATCCTTTGGAAAAATTCTCACACAGCTTGGTCTTAAAATTGCTTCCATGCTCTCGAAGAGGTGCACCAGGAACACCTAAGTTAGCTTTTGATGAGGCAGACATTTGCAGGGTCAGTAGCAAATCCTTCACCATATTACTAGCTTCCTTGATTTGCTCAAAATTTCCCTCTAGTTCAATGTTTCTAATATTAGGATCAGATTCATGCTCCCGGATGGAAAGTTTGGCTCCAGTTTGGCGGCATATCTGTTTTGAGTTCACACCACCCTTCCCAATGATTGCTCCAGCCAGGGATGCTTCTACGCTGATCTTGGCAGTGGCATGGGAACCAAAACTTGTAGCGGGACCAGGAGAAGGCTCCATTCGACCACCAAAACGACCTGATGCAGTGGGTCCCATGCCACGATGATCATCAAATGATGGAGCAATATGCTTGCCAAGTTCCCATTCACCATGGGCAAAATGGCATTTGTCACCAAATTTGCAACCTTCAGCAGTATTAAATTTGTTGCATATGCGGGTCTTAACAGCAGGTGGAGCGGACCCATTTGGGACGGGTGGCAGAGCTGCAACATTTCTTGATGCTGGAGGTGCAGCAGGCGTTAGATTCATTATCTGGGCAACGGCATTATAGCCACCAGGAACATAATGCAGGAAGTGGCAGCCCTCACCAAAGGGACAACCAGAAGTGCTGCATGAGAATACACAATCAGGTTATACATAAATCCTAAGTATAAAATGTAACATGAAGAAATTAATTGCTTATTTAGCAAAATAGATAGTAAGGGAGTTTTAAAAGAGGACAGCAAGCAAATTAAACCATCAGAGTTATCTACCATATTGTAATATACAGTTTCAGACTGTTCCTCCAAATTGAACTAGATGAAAAACTAAAGTATAAAACCAAGTCATTGGAAAGGAAATAATACAGCAAGAGGACAAGTTGAGAAAGACAAAGTCATATAGGCAGTTCACAGAAACAAGTCCCCTAGACAATGTATCAAGACTTTATGAGTATAGCTTCTAGTTTTACCCATCCAAAATAATAATTTCATATCATCTTCACGAAATATGATCACAGTAATTAAGACCAGATCCCTGAATAGTGCATTATGAAAGTCAAAAGGAAGAAATTGAACGTGGAGTAGAGACCTAGAAAACCAACAAAGATATAACAAAAAGTATCTAATCTGAAGAAACTGACATTTATTTATGAATAATTATAGAAAAGTTCTCAAATGTATATATATATTGACAGCCATGAAAAAAAATAAAAATCAAACATCCGACTCTAAAAGTGTATGAAAAGGGCATCCAATAAAGAACTCGAGCATAAAAATACATCTGCAAATGAATATATTTATTAATTTGCCAGCTGATAAACAAAAGGTATTGTCAATGGAAAGCTAGTGGAATATGGTGGAAGGCCAAAACTCTGCCCCATAAATGTCATAGCAGCCTACAGCACTGTCATTCCATTTGAAGTGCAAAACCACCAAATCTTATATGTAGTTTCGACAACATACCTGACCCAACCAACTGAAGTTCAATTCATATTAGTTTGTTAATAACTTACCAATGGAAAGGTGGGTTCAAAAGCAATAGAACCCATTAAAGATTGAAAAATTGATATTAAACACAATTACAAGGGAAACAAAATAATTAAGCTGAAAGGGAAACAATAAGTGGGAAATGATCAATTTATCGCCATCTTGGTGCCAACTATATTCCATCCACTTGTTATCTTTTTCTACTCTGTTATTTCTGTTACAACTTGTTTAGACAAATAACAGTATGTACCTGTATAAAAGCTTTGAATGTCCAGTTAATTTACATAATTGCACAATTAAGTTTTAAAGCAATTAAACAATTAATTCTTAAAATAATTATAATAAAACACTATTAAGAATTTATTAGATAGGAATAGATTAGAACCTGAAAAACTTGGTACAAGGCTTCGATTTGCTTCCTACACCAGTTGATAAGGACTCCGTTTCTGTTGCAAAACATTATTACCTATTCTCAGTTAATATTCCCTTCGCTTATTAATCTAGTAAATTTTATTCCAAAGCTATTAATATTAACCAACAGCTTTAAAATATAACTACTTTTTGAGTGAACCCATTTTAGAATTTTTCGTACGTTCTGAGTTCATTAGACAGGGAAATCAGAGGTTAAGTTTTCCACTGCCCCAACTACTGAAAAACAGACCAATCTGAAACAATTCTACCACAGCGGAAGCTATGCTCGTAATCGTGAGAGAAAATATTCTCCCCTCAAAAGGGCACCCCCACAAAACACAATGGAAGAAAACAAAGCAAAACAACTTTTGAAGCATAATAAACGAAAGAGAAGGAAAATATCAAAACCCATGAAACCAAAAATGCTTAAAATCAAACCTTGCTTGGATTTCTTAAATCCACCATTGGAGTTGAAACCGAGTTCGAGCCTTCCCCTCTTACGAATATCCATCGATCGAGATCCGGACGAAAAGGCGACGAGTTCTAGATATAGAAGATTGCAGGGAAAACCTAAGCTTACAATTTATGAGAGGAAACAAAAGGAAGAAGAAAAATTGATAGAAACTGAACGAAGAAAAACCCTAACCCTAAGAGTGGTGATCCCGAAAGAGGGGTTTTGCAAGAAAGAGCTTATAGAAATGAAAGAGTTTTGATGAGGCAAGAATGATAAAGATTGAAAAAAAGATAATATTTTTATCTCTTGTAATTTATATAAATATATTAATTTGATGAGGTTATAAATTAGGTTTAAATCTAGGTTGGATTTGTTCTGACATTTTATTGCTAGCCTCATTTCCACATGCAAGCTTCCTTCTCTCCTCACATGAAAATATTGATTATTGATGTGATCTTTTATATATGTAAATCATATTTTATTTTTTATTTTATTTTATATTATATATATATATATATATATATATATACATTTTTTTTATTAAAAACTTTCTCAAACAAATTGAAAGTCCCCTAAATAAAAAAAAAATAAGAAAAAAAAGCTGAAAGCTCAGGATAAAATGATACCAACACAATTTCTAATAAAACATTACAAACATAAAAAAAAAATGTGACTATTGAAAATTACTATAATTCACATTTAATTAGATTATTTGCTGCATAAAATTTGTAGATTTTCTAAAATGTTCTTTGTTAGCAAAATATTATAGTAGAATATAAGAATAGGATGACTACATTAATTGGATGATCTTTTATGTGCGACTCTTTGTATTAAGTTTTAATTTAATTATTTTAGATCTTATTATGTTATATATTTTTTAAATCTGTATTTATTTATTTTAGAAGCATTTTGATAATATATGTATTTATTGACGGAAAAATAATTTTAAAATAAAAAATAATTTTTAATTCTTATAATTTAAAAATTTTATTTAATACTTCCAAGTTTTAAATCTCATCTTATCATGTTTTGATTGAAAAAAAAAATCTTATATCATAGAATAGAAATATTAGATTAAGTAAAATGTTAATACATATAATCAATGTCATGATGACAACTAAGTAAGTGGCTTAACGAATATTTTTCCAACATAGTAAAAGTTTGATTATATTTTACTCAAATATGTATTGTCAAATAATTACTCAAATTACATTATTTATTGTGACAGTTAATAATTCGGTTCCCATAATTTAGTGTATATTTGTAAAAAAAATAGTCTAGAATTTAGTTCTGACAATCGAAATCTAAACTTGTTTGTTTTTTTTTTTTGTTTTTTAATTAAAATTGCATGAAAGAATTTATAATTTTAGATTCTTAAAATTTAATTACCTAAATAAATTGGTTTGGAAAATATTTTTTAAAGATTTATTTATAAAACATAATTATTGAATATAATAATTTAGAACAAAATTATTTGAAGAAATAATTATTTAAAAAACATATATTTTAAGCAATAATTATTTAGAAAAATATGTAAATAGAAAAAATTGTTAACAAAATTAACATTTAAAAATTTTGAATATTTTTTTTTTCGTAGTTTTGGTTTATAAAATTTCATAGAAAAAGGAAAGAAAATTTTAAAAAAATGGTTAAAAGTATTTTATATAATTTAAATTGTTGATTTATGAATTATAAATATGATAGTTAAAATATTTATAGATGTAATAATTATTTTTGTGAATAATTATTCAAAGAAAAGTAATAATTTATACCACTATTTTTTTAAAAAAAAACAGTATTCCCTAATTTTTATCCCTATTTTTATTACCATAATTATTTTAATATCTATGTGTATGATTAAAAATAAATTTTGAAATTGTATAAATAGACAAATTAAAAATTTACTCAAAATACATTTTAATATATGATTTATTTTCTAAATAATTATTGCTTAATATAGCTAGATTTTAAAATTATTACTTTTTAATATATTTATGTTTTTAAAATATTATCCCTCAACATAATTACCTTTTTAAAATTTATTTTTTAAATATGTGTTTTTTACAATTTTATTCACAATATTTATTTTTATTTTAAAATTTAAAAATTGTTTCCCTTTATTTTTAGTAAAAATAAAAATAAAATAAAATCTAGTTTAAAATTCCGTTCTTTATGGAAATATATCAAATCATGATCAGAATTCAGTTCACAACCATACTGTTAGAGTAAAAAACAAAAATAAAAGGTTATAATCTGTTATTTAGAAAAATAATTCTATTTGATAAATTAAAAACGTAACTATTAAGGATATATATATATATATATATATATTTGGCGCAAAGATTACGATATTATGTTTTTATTTTATATTTAAATTTTTATTTTAATTTCATATCATATGTATATGAGTACTCTGTTATTTGTGAAAATGCTACACCAAATAATAATATATATAAGAATAATCATATACAGACAATAATTTTTAGAGTTTATAATAATAAATAAATTAGTTTATTTGTGAATCAGCATTTTTTCATTAAAAAATCCAAATAATTCCTGAAGCAAAACAATTATTGTTTAAATAAAAACACTTTCCTAATTTTTAATCACTCATCTTTGTTGTTTTACTAATACAAATAGATAATAGAATGGTAGCATTGGATTCCAAAATGACTTGTAACCATAAGGGTCTCATTGCAATCAATTTTTAGTCATTCATTACAAATTAGGGTGTTGCTTCTATTTTTCTGGAGGTGGTCTTTTATGGGCACAAAGAATGGGATTCAATATGTCCTTTTGCTCTTCCACAAAATGGTTTATCCATCACACATTCCAAGAAGTAGATATTAAATATCACTCAAACAAATCATATATCCAACCCTGAAAGAATGCCTTCACAACTCTCAAATTTGGTTTCCATACTCTCACATACTCCACATACAAGTCATATCAACAACTTTTTCCTTCTTTTTTGTCAAGAGAGAGTCTGGACAATAAAACAGCAGGATGTCAAATTGTATATTGGAAGTTTCACAACCAGAATGAAATCATATTATTATATTTTTTTTTTATTTTTTCACTTTTTTTTCTGTTTTAAATACTAGGAAAAATCATTAGAAGATTGTATCGATGAATTCAATTAATTATTAGTTGTGTATCGCTGCAAGGCCAAAAAAAAAATAGAAAGTTGCTACTGAAATAAAAAATATAACAAGAATCCATTCTTACTAATTATACTGTAGTTCTGTATATTCACTTTTGTATATATTTAATATCTCCAACAAAGAGAAGAATATGAAATTTTGAAGCTTGACAAGTTCCCTACTTCTCATAAACATTAGCAAACAACTTGACGTTTATAATAGCAACACCAGCTATATATATATATTGTAATATATTCATACACTATTCATACACCAGCACACTGAAATGCTATCTTGTAATATATTCATACACCACTCATGCACACTTACTATATTATAATATACTTTATATGTTTATTTTTTTATTTAATTTAATATTATATGTGTATAAATTTTTTTATTAAAAACTTCCTCAAACAATTGAAAGTCCCTAAATAAAAAAAATAAAAAATAACTGAAAGTCCCAAGACAAAAATAAAAATGATACCAACACAATTTCTAATAAAGCATTACAAATAAAACTAGCAACAACATAAAAAAATGTGACTATTAAAAAATTAATACAATTCACATTTAATATGGAAGTAATAGAGAAGAGGAAAACAATAACATTAAAATATATGTTTGCGTAAAGCTACGCAAATAAAATTAAAAATATATATCAACCACCAAAATAAAATGAATAAGTAAAATTCTAACAATAAAAGTTGCAAATCATGAAAAACAGTGATTTTGTTATTTTTACATAATGAAATATAAATTTGTTAAAATTTTAAATTTACATCTAAAAAAATCTTCAATAATTTATTAGTTATGTGAATTATAAAAAATAAACACTCATCTTACAGATAATATAATAAATGACTAATTTACATATTAAATTTAAATATATGAAATAATGTAAACTTAGTAGTTAGGAAGATGAAATATTAATTTTAATCCTTAAAAAATGCCATTACTTTGATTTATACTTTTTTTTACTTATTTTTAAATTTCAATCATTGTAGTTCAGATAAACACATTTTGATAACTTAATTTGTTTGATAGAAGCCTTCCATAACTCATTTTATTAATTTTATATTAAATAATTTAATTTATATTTTAATTAAACATCTCAATTTAATATTTTAATATTAAAAGAGAGTTTTCATTTAATTGTTTTAAAAAAATTGATTGTTAAAAGTATTTTTTTTTCTCACAGTTGTCATCTCTACCAAACACACCATCAATTCTCGAACACACTTTATCTTCAGAAAAATATATACATAAATGGACAGTTTTCAAAAGATGAGTGAGCATCCATTTAAAAACTTTATCTGAAACTAAACTATCCAGCATGTATATTCACTAAGTGTATTGAAAAAAAAAACACATCATTGGTTGCAGACATTATTCAAACTGTGTGAGTCCCTATTCCTGTGACGCATCAGCTCCTCTCCAACCCCAACAGTGCCAACCATCAACTGAAATGCAATTCAAGAACACAAATAAAGAAAAAAAAAATATTCAATAAAAGCTACTATTAATAGTATTTTAGCATTACAATAGTCCAACTATTAATATTCAATAAAAGAAAAAAAAGAAAGAAAAAGCTACTCCTTACATTCCAAAAATCAATAAATATTGAATTAATAAAAAATTTAGATAAAAATAGTCTTAATGTGGTGTATCTCTTTTCAATATAAATAACACGTTGATTATTCTTAATTATACATAAGAACATTGTTAAAGGATAGTTTCAGAACAGTTTTTATAATAAAATAAAAATCTATAAACTATTATTTCGGAATGTAAAAATAATAATGACCCACTAAATTAAATATAATACAAACAAACAATTACAAGTAAAAGTACCTTCCAGTCACTGAAGTCAAATCGGAACACAAAGTGGTTGAAAGCAACATCTCCAGAAGCAACTGAATTTGCATTAGGAGCATTCCTTGGTGCTGATATTGAGCAAGTGCATGAAAAAAAAATATCAGGGTGAAAATATAGGCTAACGATGTAATATGAGTTCTGAGTTAGTATAAGCATTTTCAAAACAACTCACAAACTAGTTGCCATCCAGCCTCGTTAACTTTTATTTCAGCCCGACCATCTCGGGCTAAAAAGGATAAAGCAAATAAATTTTCCACGGTTTGTGCAAACGAGTTCCGATTCAAAACCAGATTTTCAAGCTTCACAACTTTATTCATCTTTAAGATGTTAAACATAGTTAACATATGCTTATCAGTCTCACTTATCTCTTCCCCTGAACCTCCACATAGCTGCAAAATATACAATCATACAATAAAAAAGAAAAAATTAATACGTCATATTACATAAAAATCACTGAATTTACAATTCTGAATAACAGAAAAAACCGTAGCTTCAATAATTCCATGTTCTCGACTACCCCTCAAAGATTGCATCTTCATAATTTTCTCAACACGCACAAGAAGAACTCTTGTTTTCTTTCCTGTTTTATTTCTAGCAAAACTGCAGACTCAATAATAAGTTTTACCTCTTCAGGCCGTGCAAATTCGGTTGGTCTCACACCCTTTCGACGATTAATGACCTTCCTCTGCTCTATTTTAGCATCCATTGAGCCCAACCTGAACAAGCAAATTTGAAATGAACATGCAAAGAGATATTACAATTGGGTAAGAAAGAATTGTCTTGTATATACGGAATGGGCATTACATTGTACAACACCCATAACCCGCTCTGAAAACTTGTGACACTGCAACTCCAATATCATTCCAAGCTACTGAGTTTGTCCTCCTATTTTCTGTGCTAGTACTAGGTTCAACTTGTCCTCCAAATTTTCTAAGAATGTGGGTAACAAAGTCTGAAGGAGTTATTCCACCATTTGCAGTAGTTCTCACAGACATTACCACGGATTGGGTGATTTCTAGAAGAGCTTTTGCGTCAGCTACTTGTTCTCTGGGTTTTGTAACTGAAATTAGCAAAACATTAGAAAAATTAAAGGCAAAATTTAAGAATGAGAAACAAAGTGGTGTGAACTATACTGCAAAAACTTGGGGTATAATATTTTTTACCAACTAAAGAACGAAACGAGGTTAAAAAGTTTTTATCTTTTAATTTACGAAAAAATTGTAGAACATAACCAGTTAACAAAAGGGATATTTTGTGTGGAAGGGGTTGCTATGAGTTTAGGCGTATCCTAACGTGCAAACGCGCATACGGGAGTATATGTGCAATTTGTTATGTGCAATTTGTCATATACGTTTTATAGGCTCTTTAACAAGTTGGGTTAATTTTATAAAATTAAGGTTACATATATTTACATATTATAATTTAATTCTATATGAATCTCTAAATGATATTTTATCTAACATAACAATCATCTTACATATCTATTTTCATTAGTCTAATTCATACGGAGTCATAGCTTATATTTACGTTTCTATATAAATCACTCAATAGATTATTCTACACACTTTATTTATATACACTTTGTTTATATAAGGGTTCTATTATAGAAGAGAAAGAAAAAGAGTTCTTATACACTTTGTTTATATTAAGGGTTCTATTATATAAGAGGAAGAAAAGGAGAGGAAATAGACTATTTGGAATGAGGAATTTTCAATGAAATGCATGGAGATCTGTAGAAGTTCAAGAATAGTTCTTTCCGCACTCAATTCATATGATTTGTCAAGAAGTTAGCATGATTTTAAACTTTTTTTCCTTTTTCCTTATTTATATGACATTGTTCCAACCAATTTTGTGTATCATCACCCAGACCAATATGAAGTTGTTAATATGACATTAATGCATTAGAGTTCACATAACCAAGAAATAATCAATTATATGAACCTATATGAACCATTAACATCTATATATTATGTATAATATGCCAAACATAATTGATTGTGCCTTTACTACAATCAATTATGTTAAATCCAACTAAATGAGAATCTTATTTTCTTAATATCAGTTGTCTTTCTTTTTCTATCATGTATTATTTAATATTATATGAGATTTACAAAATTATACATAACAGGATTCTAACATATTATAAATTTGACTTTATAAAAAATATGATATATAGAGAGAGACAGACATACAAACATAATACATACACAATTAAATTGTGCATCATGAGTACGAATGTTTTCCAATAAATAAGGAGGAGCGGAAGAAGATTCTACTAATGTATTATGTGAGTGTTGTTGTGATGATTTAGATATGTGATTGTAATTTTTGAATTTAGTACGGAAGTGCTCGAGTTTAATTTTAATTAAAACTCATTCTCCCAAGTTAGATAATAAAAAAAGTTCTTAATTTTAGTTGAGATTTGAATTTTGTTTTAACTAAAACCTCATTCACTAAGAAAGAAAGAGAGTAGGAAAGTTATGTGAATTTTGAGTGAAAAGACAAGGTGGAGTGAATTTTAATGGAATAGTGTTGCAGCTTACACTCCATTCAATAAAGAAAAAATTTAATTGCATCATTAACTTTTAATTAGTATTAAGTTTTAGTTGAGTTAAATCCATTTTATCTACTATACCACTAATTATTTATTAATTCATATAACCATAATTTTTATTTTAATTATTTTTCATTAGTTTATTTTTTCTTCTCATTTTCTCACTATCATTCCATCTGAAGGTTTACAACAAACTTTTTGATAGATAGATTTTTCATCATATTTAGTAAAATGCGTCTCTTGGTTTAAGATAATTTAGCAGTACATTTTAATATAATATAATTAATTACACATATCAATTAAATTAATTCGATTGGTTTTGTTGAAATTTTAAATAGCTGATGTTGTCTTTATTATTATTTTTTTAATTTTCATTATTTATTAGTAAAAACACACATGTTAATAATACTTGATAGAGAAAAAAAAGAAAAATGCTTTATACAAATTATAAAATGCCTTATAAAAAATCATCAATTTCTTCTAAATGATATCTTTTGGAGAGCATTTATTGGAAAACTAGGGTATTTTAAAATTCTTCCTTGTTCCACTTCAATTGATAACTCATATTAATAATACTAGAAAAAAGAAAAAAAAACTTCTTGAATAAGTCACATCATCTGAGCATGATCAGTCTCCTGTACCGCACAACTCATAGAAAAGACAAAAATAAAAAAAAAATCATAAAAAATGACAAAAATAATAAGAAGAAGAAGTTACTTATTACTTAGTTTCTTAAAATGTTCAATTAAATAGGTTTTATGTATATAAGTTGGGTGGATATGGAGACAAAATTTATTCTTTTTAATAATTTATAACCTTTAAAGATGTGAATTAAATAGAATATGTTGATAAGTAAAAATCTCATCTTACGAAATATATGATGTAGTACACCCACATTTCATTAGATAATAACAAATCCTCAATGGTGAATATTTTATGCCACTGATATTTAAAATTAATAATGATATGGCATCACATTCATTATATATTTAAAATACAGTTAAATGCAGGGTCTTTTATCCATACAAAATATATATATTTAAAATATACTCAAATACATGCATTGTTTTTGTTTTTTCATCCACAAATTTGAAGCAAGAGATTGTATGTTCTATGTAAATCATCCAATTTGTGATTTTATCAGAAGAGGTGCTTGTTGGATGAAATTCCAATAACACTATACATGTTTGGATGTAAATAATTAATTTAATTTAATTTCCACAAATAGATTTAAAAACAATAGTTCCTCAAAAAAAAACCCTCAAAACTAATCAGAACCACTCAAGCATTACCACAAAAAAGATAAAATATAAATATAAATATAAATATAAATATAAATATAAATATAAATATAAATATAAATATAAATATAAATACCTTGCTGATGTAAGCTTTCCATCTCACTAAAGAACAGATCAAACTTGTCAGAGTCAGGCCTAGCGATTTCTTCCCTTTCATCTGAAAAATCAATAGGTACACATGCAATCAAGATTCAAAACGCTACTATTTCATTCCTCACGGAAAATCGATAACTACACAGGATTGCCGGTCATTTTGTACATTGAATGCTAGCTAGTAAGGAGTATTCGAAGTCATAGAACGAAACAAAGAGTACGAATTAAGCAAAGCGAGTAAATGCAAATTACCGTGAATCATGTTTTTGAAGGCCAGGTACTGAGAACGAATACCTTGACGGCTTTTCGGAGTTTGGTAATCGCCGTCGCCGGTAACGGCGTGGAGTTCAGAGTCACCTTTGTTGATGCTGCTGCAATCACCATCACCGTCCAATTCGCGTTTAACGTTGATCATGGTGATGCTGTTAGTGTGGATAAAATGAAGAGTTGAAGGATTTCAAGAGCCTAACAAACTGTAGAATGAGAAAGGAAGGGAGTGTAAAAGGAACGGAAAGAAGGGGGAGGGGAAGAGGCAGAGACTCTCTGCTCATTTTATATGGTCCTTGAAAGACAGTGTTTGGTTTGTCAGACAGAGAGAGAGAGAGTGGGGGTTTAACCTTCCACAAAGACTTAGAAGAGTGTGAAACTTTTACAATAATTATAAAAATAAAAAAAATGTTTATTTCTCTTTTCCACATTTCTTCAATTGAACTAAATTTTATTATTCTAAAAATGTTAATAATATTTTTTATTCATTATACTCCACTAAGACAAAATAAAACAACTATATCCGTCTGGAAAATTATACATTAACAACCAACTTCTTTTTCTTTATAACCAACCACATGATAACCTTATTTTAATAATAAATACTATAATTAAGTGAATTAAAAAATAAAATAGTAAAAAAAGTTATAAAAACTAAATAGGGTGTATCATGGTTATATGAAGTATGATGATTTTTAAAATATGATGTCCACCTCTAATCTCTTTGTTCTAAGATGCTTGAGGTAGAGGGATTATGTTATTGTATCCCACTCCACCCAAAACACTTTATCCAAAATTTTACATATTATATTATTTTTATAAAAAAAAATAATAGTAATTTTACATAATTCACCTGATAAAAGAATATTAATAACATTTTAAGATTTAGGATTTAAAATTTTTATAAAAAAATCTAATATTATATTAATTGCTTGTCACCATCAAAGTCACGGATAACTTCAAAGAGTCTTGTCTTCTATCATAGATCTTCACATCAATCCTTTACAGGATTGATTTAAGGTTAAAACTGATAAAGTAAATGTTTTAGACTTATTTTTTTTTAACATTTAAGAAATAAAAAATAACATTTATGTAATTCAATAATTTTTCTTAAAAATTATAACATAATAAAAAAAATACTATTTAAGGTTCCTTAAAAAAGGGAATATGTTAAACTCTAGACTCTCCCATTGCCCAATTAATTCCAAACTCAGATAGATGTTCTTTTTACAAACAAAAATTGTTTTTTTTGAGAAATCACATTGTTATTAATGACTAATTTTTATTGAAGAATTTGACCATATTTAATGTGGTCTTCCTTATGTTCCATTTAATTATTGAAGAACTTTTATTTTTATATAATTTTAAAGATCGTGTACCCTCATTATAAATAAGAGAAAAATAATGGATACTATGTTGATTAATTCAAAAATAATTATAATATTAAATAAATATTAATTATATTTTCACTCATATACTTTATTTTATAAAGTATATATGAAAATGGAAGAAATATTATTTTTAAGAAAATATGTTAGAGAATTATGTTGTATATTTTTAAAATTTGATAAAGCCTGTGTTTAATAAATAATATTTTATACCCAATTTATACTTAAAAATTTATATAATTTTTATTTTTCATCTAACGTTTGAAATTGTTACACATTAATTTAGAAAAAATAATTAATATTTTAGATTAAAAATAATAATAACTTTTAATTTTTTTAAATATTTAAGAAAATAGTTAGACTCTGTTTGTTTCCGACAACCGAACTTATAAATGGCGGAAAAAAGTTAAAAGTTGAAAAACGATATGAAAAAACGTAAAAAACAATACAAATTTTCGTTTCAAATTTTCTCTCCTCTAATAGGATGATTTGAAGGAAAGTTAATTTTTATATTTAAATGAAAATATCAATTTTGAACTATTAAATAATTATCATTAAATAAAATACAACAAAATATTTATTATTTTAATATACAATAATAAATAATTAAAAAATATATAATAATTAAATTTATAATAAAATAAAAATATTAATATAATTTATAAATTTTAAATATATATTATAATTAATTATATATAAAATATTTTTATAAATCTTTTAAAGAAAAATATCAATTATATTAAATAAATAAATTATATTTTTTATTTAAAGATAAATTTATAATTTTATAATTTTATATATTATCAAACTTGTTATTTGACCATATTAAAAAATCAAGATTAAAAAAATCAACTCAATCCTACTCTTAAGACATCAGGGAGTGTAATATTTAAAATCTAATTGGATTAATCCATTTTATGTTTTTAACCTTGAAACACCTCTTTATTGTTTTCATAAATTGAATTTTAATATTATTTTTGGATAAATGAGTTTTAATTTAACATGTATCTTTTCTTTTTATCAAATTCAAAAATCGTAATTACACATCTAAATTATCATAACAACACGTATATATTAAAAAAAATAAAAATATATTACTCTAAACGTTCTATAAATCCAAAATAGAAAAAGCTACATGTGTTGACCAAGCTCATGCTAAAAAAATATTAATGAGTTATCGTGAGTCCCATGCTAAACACATCCAATTGAGTGAACGGGACCCATTTTATCATTTTAATTAATAAAAAATAATTCTTTTGCAAATATGTCAAAATTAATGATTATTTTTTTTTTTCAATTTAAGTCGATCTACCGGATGTAACTTAATTTAAACAATAAAACTTTATTTTTTATCTATTGATTTAATCATGATGGAAAATCTCCATTTTATTATTATTCTTTTTCATCTTTGTCAATATAGAGTGAGTTTGATTCACTCTAACTAATAAAAAATTAATTTTTCCTCTATTTGCTTACCTAATACTTGCAATTTATTTTTTTATTTACTTTATATTAGAATAGATGTGACGCACTCTAGTTTTTAAATAATTTTTTTCACTTAATATTAGAATAGGTGTGACAAAATCTAATCTTTAAATAATTAATCATGAGATTGAAGAATCTACTGCAATGGAAATTGAAGAATGTAGCTCAGTGGAGATTTAAGAATCTAGTTTTGTGGAAATTGATATAGTTAGATGCCTATGTATTGAGGATGATAAATTAATTATATAAGAGGATTGAAAATTTATGGAAATTGATATAGCGAAATGCCTATGTATTGAGAATGATAAATTAATTATATAAGAAGAGTGGTGTTTTTAAATGGAAAGAACTTTTGCCTGTGTATTCAAATCTTTCTTTAGATTTGGAGAATGTAGAGGAATTGCAGCTTGCAAGTACGATTTATTTCTTATGGTGCTTGCGTTCTTAGCCTAAACAATTAATCTTTACTTTTTTTCTTCTGTCAACCTTAGCCTATGTATAGTAATAGTCCAAGTTATATATATTTACAACAAGGTATAACAAGTCAATCCTAACAAATTAGGTTATGCTAATGTAATGGTAGACGTTAAACCATTCACATTTCCCACTTGGTCAAAACTCATATGCAAAATTGTTTTTTTTTTTCTTTTTCATTCATGAAATTGTGGGTTGTGTAGAAATCCCAACAGATCAGGTGTAGTTCCTTTTTTTTTCTTTCCTTCACAGGTTTCAACCCTCTATAATCCAAACGCCCCCACCTTCATTCCATTTGTTTTTGTCATTCGATTACCGTCTTGCTTTCATCGTCCGTCGCTATTCACATAGTATCAAGTTTTTACGGTAAAAAAGATTTATTAAAGATTTTGGGATTAATTTAGGATGGTTTCTACTATTTGAGGTGTTCTGTGATTTAAGAGTGTGTTATTATTTTTTATTTTACAAAACAATTATAAAATGAATTATTTCGAAAGTCAACTCTTAATTTAAAATTAATTTTTGAAATCGTTCATTTTAAAATTATTTAAAAAAAAAGTTTTAGTCTATTTCTGGATTCGGAAATAGTCTATTTCTAAATTCGGAAATAGTTTCTGGGACAACTTATTCTGAAGATTTTTTTTTTTTTTTTTGCAAAAACAGTTTTAAAATAGACTATTTCCAAAGCTATTCCAAATATAGAGTTGGCTTCGGAAACTTTCTTCAACAACAATATTAAAAATGATTCTGAAAATCGTAATTTGGAGATCTTCCGGATTCTATATTCCGAAACATAACTACGGCCCACCTTCCAACTTACCTCAAACAATCCTATGCCGCCACTACTATTCTGTCATTCCTCTGTCACTCCTCACACCAAGCTACTACTTAAAACCGTTATCGCCACAATCCGCCACAATTTACCTTCACCTTTCTCGGATTTTATCACTGTTACAGTGCTTTAATATACAGAAGAACAAAACTGTCTTTGCAAATAGAGTATTTTGAAGATATTTAAAAAAATTTAGAGGTGCATAAAGAAAGCTTCGAGATGCAGGAAAAGCCGTCGGCGAGCTGATTTAAGAGCGCTTTTAGTTCATGTATAGATTGGCCCATAGACAATGGACTTGTACTTTTAAAGTTAGATAAGGAAGAGATTAAATTTGGCCTCCTAAGTTGCTAGTTAAACCCTCTTAAACAAATAAAAAGATCTTCCTACCTCCTTCCCCTAAAACATTCCCAGTATTTAATGTTGTCAAAACTAGTTCATTTACTGAACCATTCCAGGTAGTGTTGTTAGGTCATTAATTGACATGGTTAACTGAGTCTATATTGAAAAATAAATTATATATTTAACTGATAAACTCAACCCAAGTTTAATTTTTTTGTCTTAAAAGTAATGATGTATATAAAAAAAAAATAAAGTTCAAAAAGTTTCAATTTCAAGTGAATTTGACCATCCACTGTTCTTGTTAAAATTCATTATGGTTGGAGTTTCGTTCAAGTGAACATTGAAAACATATAAAACAAATTATTCACCATCTATCATAAAAAAAAAAATGCAAACAAATTTATGCAAGGATCACTGAGATTTTTCTTAGCTTGTAATGAGATATAGTTAACCAGAAAAATGGCTTTACTATATACAAAATATACCACTTTGTCTCATATCTTCTCAAACCATACTTTATCTTTATACTTTCCCTAGTTAGTTTTTATTTTCTTTAAGATTGATTTTAACAATAGTTTTTTGTTTATTTATTATTTTAATTTTGATGTTGATGATGTGCAAGGGTCCTAGTGGGAAGTCAAAATCAGTGACTAAAAGTGGGATTGGCCAGTGAAGCTGAGTCATGTGAGGTGAGTCAAAATTTTTCAAGGTGCTGAATTTCGTAGTTTATACTCATCCCATCTTCCAACCTCGGGAAAACATGAAGAATCTCGAGTACAAAAGAAACATAAGAAAACAAAGGTCGCCTAGTGTAAATCTTCATGGAGAACACTGTGTTTTCAAATGTTTCTGACAAGCCAGCTAAGATTATTGGGATCTTCTGCTTCACTTCTAATCTAACTCAAGTATAAGGTTTTCAGTTTTCACGTGTCATACCTAAAACATGGAAGCACAAGTCAAAATTTCCAGTGGAAAGGCAATTATAAAAGTGGTGAAAGATGACAAAATAGAAATGATTACATGTGTTTAGTTTGATACTGATAGGCTTTTTACCAAACTATGAACCCAATTAGTTCCAATATAATCAAAAGCTGTGAAATACAAACATTTTAGCTCACATTCACGTGTCAAATCACACATCTTAGTGTAATTAATCACCGCTTCAAAGTTGCGCGTAACATTAGTTGTGTTGTGTCACATGATCAGCAGCTTCCAGATTCTAACCTAGTACTCTATAGAGAGTGAAAAAGTACCATGCATTTGTCATTGAAATTATTGTTAACACTCATTTCAGTTAATGGAATGTTGAAAATAGATTAACCATATCATTAACTAAAAACCAACAGCATTTCTTAACTAATCATCCACCTTTTCCACCCCTTCTAGAATATGATATTGTGAAAGTAGTGGTGAACCACGTGCACAAGGCATGCTCTTGCCCTTTTCATATAACCTGATCCAACTCTTGAAAATCATCATTCTCACTTTCCCACTAAAAACCCTTTCTTATTTATGATGAAGATCAGAACTTTGGGTGCCGTCTTGGCCTTTGTTATGGTTCAGTTTCTTCTGTTCTCCTTGTACTCTCTCTCGCATGAACAAATTTTTTCAGGAGAGAGAAGTGTGTCAGTGTCAAGGGAGCTGTTATCTTCATCCCTGGCTTCTTTTTCAACAAGCATAAATAAGATAAGTGGAAGCAAGAAACGGAAGAGCAAAGATGTGGAACCGAGCCTGAGGAAAGTACCATCCAGCATACCGAATCCTACTCAGAACTAGTGGGGTTAGACATTTCTTGTAGAGATCTCGGCAAGGAAGAATTCTTTGTGGTTTGATCTTCTTGTCTGTTTCATTGGTCTCTTGCTTATGTAGTTTCTGATGTTCCAGATTCTTAGCTCTTTTTCTTGTTTGCTATTTTCTCTTGTATGGTTTTGGTGATAATGTTGAAGGAATTAGAGCAAGCACAGACATAAAGTGTACATAGAATACTAGAATTAAAGAAAGAATATTCCAAGGATTTTGCTTTGCAAAAGGAAGTAGCTTCACCATTTAATCAGAGGCCCAAATGGGGATTTCACTTTTGATTAAGAAAATGCTAGAATTTTTGACAGACAATGGTGAGATCTATGTCAAAAAGATTCAAAATATAAAAAACTTAATCCTTCTTTCTTGGCTTGTCATTAGTTATCCAATATGTGTAAAAAAGAGAGCAAATTATAGTTTGTATACATTTTCACCAAAAAGAGAGAGATGGAAGAAGAATTGTTGTTTTATTTCTACCAGTGTATTGAACATGGTTGCAGGCATGAGCTACTTTCCTGTGTGAAGAAAAAAATATTGCAATTCTTGGTTTACACGATTGGTGGGGGAGATTCATGCTACTGAATCATGCCAAGGTCAAAAGAAGTGATGAGAACAGATGGCAAAGTGAGAAGTGCACGTTTGGTTGTTGGTTAGTGAGTTGTTGAAACATCTATAGCCTTATCATGTATCTTTTAGGTACAAAGTTTGCTTTACAGCCAAGTAGATTGGAACTTATTAGCAGTGATATGAAACATTGATTGGATTGGATGCGTTCCAAAAAATATGTTAAACACATTATCAGTTACACCCTCATACCTCTCACATACATCAACATAAAGAAAATTAGACCTCCCCTTCTAACCAAACGGTAGAAGAAGGTGTTGTTAGCTGGATGAAAGGAACAAAAAAAAGGAGGATATCATCTTTCATTTTCTCTTATTATTCCATCTCTTCAAAATTGACGATATAAAGTGCAAGACTGATAGTTTGGTGAAATTAAGTTTGATATAAATTGATCTATGGATTTGGCTTAGTCCATAATAAATCAATTTATTGGTATGGGTTTGACCTAGTTTTTTTTTATAATTTTCTATCTTTTTTTTTTTTTTTTTTTTTTAATTTTGTTTTTTGTTTTTTTTTTTTTTTTTTTTTTTATTTTTTAAATTTTTTAATTCTTTTTTTACAATTAAATTAACTTTACTTTTTTTTCCCAACACATTTCTTTATTTTTTTTTTTTTTTTTTTTTTTTCAG
>Ga0099824_1002494_pt1 | contig 26911 bp, 14 predicted proteins | sample SiratrowhiteBW_FD_76837 | JGI IMG/M metagenome (GOLD analysis project Ga0099824, IMG submission 76837) | Root nodule microbial communities of legume samples collected from California, USA - Siratro white BW | ecosystem: Host-associated > Plants > Roots > Nodule | place: USA: California...
TTATATATATATATATATATATATATATATATATATATATATATATATATATATATTATGATTAAAAGATAAATTATCAAATAAAAAGAGACAAATTAAAGTTGATTAAAAGGAATACTCATTTTTTGATCATACTGAGAAATAAAAATATAATTAAAAAATAAAAAATTGTTATAATTTTTAAAATAAAAATTTTGAAAATAATTATGAAATGAATTTTTATTATATTATTGTTATAATATAAAAGTTATATAATATTTGTGAATAATTATTATTTATTACGGATAGTTTTTATAAATAACAGAATCCAAGAAAATTAGTAATAATTTATTTGGATTAAATGATTTAATTAAAAAATTACTTATCTTTCGGATATTTAAAGATAAAAGAAATATATCATTTAGATATTGAGAGATAAAAGAAATATATATATATATATATATATATATATATATATATATCTTTTAGATATTAAGAGATATATCTTATTATCCATGATAATCTTTTAGATATTGAGATATATATCTTTTAAATATTTAAAAATAAAAGAAATATATCTTTCGGATATTGGGAGATAAAAGAAATATATATATCTTTTAGATATTGAGAGATATATCTTATTATCCATATTATCCATGATAATATTTTAGATATTGAGAGATATATCTTATTATCCATGATAATAAGTGCTATATAATGTATAAATGCAACATAAAATTCAGAAAGTAAATCAATTTGCAAGGACGTCAGCAACAAGTGCACTCACACTCAGCAACAAGTTTCAAGCACGTAAGCAACAACTGCTCTCACTCACACTCCCTTCCAGTTTAGATATTTAATATTTTTGAAAATTATGTTTTAATATATTTTTACAGAACAAGCTTTAATAATAATACGAGGTATCACTTTCATCTTGATCACAGCAAAAGCCAGTAAGACCACTATCCAATGCTTTGTGTTTTTAAGGGTCGTGTTAAATAATTTCTTCTAATTCATATTTGAATTCAATGATGTAATTTTATTTATTTATATTTGTATTTCATTATATTATTTTATCAAGCACACGCACCTACACAAGACGTAGCATAAGCATTTACTTCTCAAAATCAATTCCATCATAAAGAATTCCTTTAAAACCTCGGTTTTAAGGGAAACAAAAACTATTTAAAACGAATTTAATAAATTTAGTATACCAAACTTCAATCAAATTAAAACATTGAACAATTCTTTTATTCTAAACTAGTTTGCAAAATTTATGTTAGCTTAGAAACGACTTATCTAATACTGTTATTAAAAGACATAAACAAATAGAACAGTTATTACCATTTTTTTTTTGTCCTGTTTAATTTGTTGCTATTATTAAACTGACGTAGCATATCCATCAACAAAAATATTAGAGCTTCAAATTATGTTTTTATTGAAATTTAATAGTTCAACCTATCTAAGAAAGAGGACGGTTTTTGTAACAACCAGAATTTTTATTTTAGAAGAAATGGTTTTAAAATAATAAATTTAAATTTTAAATTATATTTAAAAATTTAAATTAGAATTTAAATTATGTGTTTATTTATTCTAAAACTCAATATCTATAAACTTTTATTCTCTAAATTTATATTGGAAAACAAGGTTTTATGTGGTCCCTAGTGTTTTATTTAAGTTTGTTTAACACCTTGCAAGCCTCAAAAAGTACACATAACTTTTATACAAGGCCAAAGACTCAAAATTTTATTTTACTAGGTTCAAAATATAAGATCCAAAATTTATTTCATTTAATTTAAAATACAATGTCCAAAATAAACTCTAAACTACTATTTATAATTTTAATAAATAGATGTGTTATAATCTTGAAGCTTTAAAGTCTTGAAAGTGATCTTCTCCATTTTTGAACTATTATTAATATAGGTCTTTGGCATATAAAGAAAATTAGAAAGCACAGTATATAGAAAGAAAGAAGAGCGAGAAGAATCAGTGTTGATAAAATAAAATAGAAAAGAAGGGAAAAGATTTGCAGCATGGGTTTATCTATGGTAGAGGAGCTCACCATACTTCTTCAACAAGAGTTGACTCGAGCAACACAGAATGGTTTCAAAGTTGAAACTTCTCCTATATTGATACCAAATAATCAGTTATCACCACGTTTTCAACCTATTCCCTTGCCCGAGAAGAAGAATAGCTACACTAGATGGACAGAAGAAGAACACAGGTTATTTGTGTCTCAGTTTTAAATAATTAATCAAAAATTCAAATATTTTATTTCCTAACACATTTCTTTTAATCAGGTTGTTTCTTTTTGGGCTTGAGAAATATGGAAAAGGAGATTGGAAAAGTATTGCGAAGGTGATTAAAACCAGGACCCCAGCTCAAATTGCTAGCCATGCCCAAAAATATTATATTCATTTGGCCTCAGAGAAAAAAGATAAAAGAAGAAGTATACACAACCTAACCCTGTGAGATACACAAGCCCTCTTAGTTTCTCAACAAGTTCATCAGTACAATATTCATCACTTCGGACAAAAGCATTCATTTGCATGCATGTATATGCCTTAGTACGTACTGTCATGTTACATGGGATTTGTTGTCTAAGATACTCGTTGATATGTTCATCATGGAGAAGAATGTTGTCTAAGATTTTGTTCTGGAATCAGTATGTTAAGTTTTATATACCAATGACATTATACTTATATGGATGCGTTAGAAAAAATATTGCTCGTTATGAAAAATATATTCTTTAGCATTAAGTTTCAAGAAATTTTAATATTCATTAATAGATAAAAGACTAATTATACATTTCTATCCTTCAAATGTAATCATTTTACCACTTTTTCCTAGAAAATTTAATATGATTTTCTAATTTTAACATAATTTTTATTTGTTAAATTTGTCAGAATCTTATATTATTAATTATTTTTTAACTAATGGAAATTAAAACATAGCTAAAAGATTGGAAAATTGAAAAAATCAGTAGTAACATGTTATACCATAACTTTTTAATTTTTCATTAAATATTTAAAAGGAAAAACACTATTAATTACTTATATTTTATTTCATTGTGGACAACACTCATGAAGAAAGTTATCAGTGGCAGAAGAAAGAAGAGTCATCTGACAGGTATATCCCTGACACTAGAAGAGACAAAACCAATATATGAAAAATGGGAACAGACAGATCAAATTGTCTTCACCTGGATAATTCAAAATGTTGAGACTAGTTTGATAAACAATGTTTCTTAGTTCCCAACCGCCAAGGCTTTATGGGAGGGATTGACTACTACCTATGGAAGCGACACAGACCCGATGTAAATCTATGATTTACATCGAAAAGCAAACACATACAGGTGTCAATATCCGATTTCGTCTGGGTGAAAAATAAATTAAAAAATTTTGATAATAAAAATAAAGACTTTTTTTAATTGTAAATAAAATAATAATAAGCAAAAAATAGGTTTGAAAAAAAAAGAATAAACATAATAATAAAGAGAATTAATAAAAGAGAATAATAATATAAAATTGGAAAAAATGTAATAATAAAATAATGGAATAAAATAAAATTATATAATAAAAAATAATTAGCAAAACATAAGAAAAAGAAGAGGAATAAAGAAAATAACTAAGACTAAAGGATAAAAAGGAAATAAGAGGTTTAGAAAGGTTGAAAGGGTCAAACGGTAATTAGTAGAAAATTGGGAGTGTGAAAGTAAAAGTGTCATGTGTCAGGCTGTGAGTGGAGAGTGTTACTATTTATTATTTGGTAGGTAGTGGAAACGGGATTCGGGAGCTTTTTCGAATTTTCTGTTAAAATTGGAGCGGGAAACGATTTGGGTTGCCTATAAATAGAATGATTTTGGTTCGTTGGAGGGATTATTTTGGCTTTTTGGTCTTCTCGACAGCGGAGTATTGGAGATAATAGAAGAGTGCAGTGTGAAAAAGTGTGCTCGTCGGAGGAAGATTTGTTCGTCGGAGAAGTAGGAGAAGACGATCGAAGAACGCAATTAAGTGAATTCGGCACATCAAGAGGTAAGCATGATTTAACATCTTTAGTTATTTGAAAGCATGCATGAATGAATTACGTTCCTAAGATATCTTGACTATTCATCATCTTCTTGATTGTCGGTATATATCTTGTATTCATTTTGGTCGAGTTCTTGAAGTTTCGATCAATGTAAATCACAGTTAGATGTTTGTTCGTGTTCTTGTTTTTATTGAATAAAAAAGATCCTTCCTAGTTTATGTCGTATTTGTAAAATAATAAACTCTTGTAACTGTGAATCGCACCACGTTCGTTGGTAGTTTCACTTCAAGTTCTTAAATTAAGAAATTATCACCCTAAACATTCAAGAAAAAAATGGAAACTCAATGAGGAGGCAGAGGTGAAACGTGCTCCCAATGAAAAGCGACTGTGCGGTTCGAACCAACATTCGTCTATCGATCAATGTTTGACTATAATCGTCACTGAATTGATGGTTTTGTTGACTATGAAAAGTGAGTTTCGTGGCTGTCAATTCCCTTGCCTTAACTTCACATTTTGTGCACACAATAGGGTACAGTTGGGTGGGGTTCATTCATTTTTTATGTTGTTGGTTGAAAATGGAGGTTACTAAGGTGATCTTATATTCGTTTGGGGCTTCTTCTGGAACTGAAAATAATGAGTTCAATTGTTCTGATGCTGAGTTTCTGGTAAAATATGGGATTAAGAATTTTGATTGGTCTACTGTGGCTGGTGTTGTTCGAGTCCTACGTGTTATATATAAATACTGGGAGACACTGCTTGAAGAGCAGAAGATGAACGTATGCACCTAATAACATTCATGGAAGTGGCAAAGTTAAAGTGGTGTGAGCGTGTTTTGGTCATAGTCGTGTAAGGCGTTTTCTTCAAGGCATACTTCTTAGGGTATATGAGCTTACCTAAATATGCACACTGCACGATGGGGTTATCTTGAGGAGGAGGCAATACACTCTTATGCAGAGTTCCTGAAAGAGTTGGACAAGGGCAATATACAGAACATGCTAGCTCTAGTCATTACCATAGACCACTAGCAGCTCCCAGCAAATTCCATTTTAAGGAATGCTATCATGGTTGTCAGAGTTGATGAGGCACACCATCGTGATGTCAACCACTTTGCTTTAGACATACACTACCAAGGGAGTGAGTTAAAAAAGATTGCAGCACTTGGAACTAACATTGGTTTTTTAAAGTGAAGATTAATTATGCTTCTTCTCATTTATAAGAAATTATTGAGAAGAGGAAGAAGCTGTGGGCAACAGATTGTTCAGCATCTATGTTCAAAGATGTCACCGCAAAAGAAAAATGACGGTAAAAAGAAACTAAGTTTGGCAGAAAACTTTTCACTATTTTTGATTGTTGAATGGGTTTCTTCAATTGTAAATATATGTTTGGTCTAACATCCTGAAAGTGTTGGCTTGCTTATGCTCCTGGACAAGGGAATACCAAGAAAACCATGGAGATGCGTTCTAAATACATAAGTGGAGACCACTTTTTTTCTTCTCATTCACGTTCATTTTCATGCAACAATTTCAAGATTTATATATAAGTGAAGACCACTTTTTATTCTTCTCATTCACGTTTCAAGATTTATATTAAAGTGGGTCCATTTTTCTTTTATTTTACTTCACCTAGGCTAATCAAAATTGCATCAAAGTGGGGTCCATTTTTCTTTTATTTTACTTCCTATTAACTAATTCAAGGTTGCAAGTAAGTAAGTGGGACTCCTTTACTATATTTTACTCCATATTTACGTAGCTAATTCTAGGTTACATGAAAGTGGGGCCATTTTTATATTTTATTTTTATTTATATGCTAATTTCAATTTGCACATAATAAACACCACTTTCTATTTTTGTGTTGCTTAAATTAAATAAATTTGAAATCTTACCTATTTTTCTTGTTTTTTTTCTTATATATGAAATATTATTTTTAAAATAATTTTTTGATTAAAATTTCAAATGACCGTTCAGGTCATGCGGAATTTATTTTAAGTAATAACTCTTGATTAAAGTTTCAAATAGCCGCATGCGTCACTCGGAATGTAAGTCCAAGAGTTTCAATTTTCGTTTGGATTATAAAAAAGGCCGTACGCGTCTATGATATCCGAAATGAAATTTAATTTTCAAAAACAATAAAAATATAAAAAAGACAAAAGAATACCAAAAGTTTTCAAGTAACTCAATTTTCTTCTAGATCTACGTATTCCGTAATTCTTCATCCATTATAGATGTAGATATGTAGGAGCAAGGTCAATCTTTGTCGGACCCTTTTATTTAAAATTATTATTTTTGTTTTACTAGCTTTTCTTTATTTCTTTTGGGAAGAATAAACATTCTATTAAACCACACTTGTTTTACTCATTCGATTAAAGGTACCGTCTTATGACGGGCGTTGTGAGGGTGCTACACCTTCCTCACACGTAACCAACTCACGAATCCTAGATCCGGTTTCGTAGACCTTTCCTTATTCTTTTCTTGGTTTTCTATAGTTTTTCGTAAAAATTATGGTGACGACTCCTTATCATCAATTTTCAAATCAAAATTGATTTTTAAATTTTTTTTTCTGATCGTCGTCAGTTGTCGTCGACGAGGTCGCGACAACAGGGACAAGATATCCTAGAGGATTTCTGGAACAAATTACAAGTTATATGGATGGCGATTGACAGAAAGCAACCGAACCCTATGAAATTCTCATATGATATTGCAAATTTCAACAAAATTAAATAAGAACAGAGACTATATCAGTTCCTAACAGGGATAGATAAAAAATTTGAAGTCATCAGAAGAGATCTTTTGATGTAGGAGAAAACCCCTTCAGTAGAATTCGCCTATGCTATCGTCTGAAGGGAGGCGGTCCGACTCTAAATTCTAAAGCCTATCATGGTACCGACTTAACCGCAAGAAACAAATTACCGGGACAGGGACATGGATGGAGTCGCTCAAAAATCGATGGACGACGTCCATCACAACGAGGCAAGAAAGACAAAAGTCGCCTCCACTGTACTCATTGCGGAATGAAGAAACACACCAAGGAGACTTGCTTTAAAATCGTGAGTTATCCCGAATAGTGGAAAATTCCAAACAAAAAAATTGTAAGGTTGTTATTGTCGTGGGCATCCCGCAGACCACTAGTAGCAGCAGTGGTGACACCAGAAGAGAAGAAGAAACAAAATCACAAGTCGTGGTCACTCATGAAGGTGAGAAAAGAGAGGAGGATACCAGCCCAGGAAAATCTGATCAGTGGATTTTTAATTGTGGGGCAACTGACACCGTGACCCATGACCCTCATGATTTTGACAGTCTCTTCACACTTGTTAAAACCCATATTGAAACAACCAGTATAAAATTAGTTGCGGTCTAAGGAGGGGGCTCAATTGTTTTCTCAAAAAGATTAAAATCAAAAAATTATCTCTATGTTCATGCATTATCATCAAAATTACATTCTGTAAGCCAAGTTACAAAAGAACTGAATTGTGTGGTTCTCATGTTTTTTACTTTTTGCCTTTTACAGGACATTCTTACGAAGGATATCATTGGGCGTGGTACTGAACGTGGAGGTATTTTCTACGTTGATAAGGTTGCTCACAAGGGACATGCCATGCTTGCTCACGAAACGGTTACAAGGCAACTTTGGTTATGGCATAGACGTTTGGGACATCCTTCATTTGGATACCTTAAGATTTTATTTCCTAGTTTATTTACTAGTAACACTAAGCCCATCAAATGTGAATCTTGTATACAAAGAATCATAGAGTTATTTTTCCTCTTAACAACAATAGAGTCAATTCTATTTTTTCATTAGTACACTCTGATGTGTGGAGCCCAGCTTCTAATTATCATAATAATCAATTTCAGTATTTTGTGTTATTTGTGGACGATTTCTCTCTCATGATGTGAGTATATTTCTAAAACACAAATATAAAGTACCTGATAAATTCTATACATTTTATCAAATGATTCACACTCAGTTTGACAAAAAATCCAAGTACTTAAATCAGATAATGGTGTAGAATTTGTTAACAAATCAATGCAAGAGTTTTTCAGAGAAAATGGCTTAATCCATCAAACTTCCTGTCCAAACACACCCTAACAGAATGATGTAGTAGAATGGAAAAACCGTAAGCTTCTAGAGATGACTTGGGCCATGATTTTTTATGCACAGGTTTTGACACGTTTTTGGCCCAAAGCTGTCGCTACTTCGGCCTATCTTTTGAACAGGCTACCCTCCCAGATCCTTAACCACAGAATACCCCTACATATCCTAGCTACTCAGACTGATATTCCTTCTGTCTAAATGTTACTACTATGAGTTTTTGGGTGCTCTGTGTTCATTCATATTCCCAAAGCTAACAAAACCAAATTTGATCCATGTACTAAGAAATGTGTCTTCGTTGGATATGCTACACATCAAAAGGGTATTGATGCTACAACCCAATCACTCGTCGTGTTTATGTGACTATGGATTGTAATTTTTTAAAATCAGAATATTTCTTCAATAACCAACTTGATGTTCAGGGAGAGAAAATTAGTGAACCATAAAGTTGGTTAGGTAACCATAGTTGCCCAAAACTATTACAAAAGAGCAAGTAGATGAAGCCAACGAGTATGTCTCTATCAACGTAGGACAGACTAACACAACCAATGAGAATCCTTCTGAGAATGTCCAACAAGATGTAAGTGATCTGCACTCTACTGAGTTGTCACCTGTTATGAATGAAGTCACTAACAATGATAGATCAGCACCAAAATCAGAGCCTTTCACACTTCTGCCAAGAAGAAACAGAGAGGTACCACCTGATCGATATTCTCTAGAACATGTTTCTTAGAATTCTAAGTATCCTATGAAGTTAACCAGAGAAAGAGTGACAGACATTGCAAGAGCTTTTCTTACCTCCCTTCTAACTGAAGACATTTCCAGAACAGTTCGCAAATCCAGTAAGAAGGGCGAATGGCTAGAAGCTATAAAAATAGAGATGAAAACTCTAGAAAAGAATGAAACATGGGAAAGGTGCATCTTACCAGCAGGGAAGAAACCAGTAGGGTGTCGATAGGTTTTCACCATTTAACACAAAACAGATGGCACCATTGAGCGATATAAGGCAAGACTGGTGGCAAAAGGCTATACACAGACTTATGACATTGACTACTCAGAGAATTTCTCACCAATTGCAAAAATTGACACTATCAGAGTACTATTTTCAATTGCAGTAGACAAAAATTGGCCACTCCATCAGTTTGATGTTAATAATGCTTTTCTGCATAGGGATTTGAAAGAAGAAGTATACATGGAAGCTCCTACAGAGACTATGAAGACTTCTAAAAAAATGAAGTTTGCAAATTGACTATGAAAAGGTACGGGTACAAACAAAACAACTCTGACCATACTTTATTCTTGAAAAGAAAAGGAGATTTGATCACATGCCTAATAATATATGTGGATGACATGATCATAACCGGAAGTTATATAGAAGAAATTGCACGACTAAGGAATAACTTGTTCAGAGAATTTGAAATGAAGGACTTAGGTAGACTAAAGTACTTCTTGGGAATAGGGGTTTTTCGCTTCAACAAATGGAACTTTATTTCTCAAAGAAAGTACATCATGGATTTGCTTGCAGAAACAGGAATGGTCGATTGTAAGCCAATAGATACTCCTATGCAAGTTAACCATGGTTTAAAATTTGAGGAAGGAGTTAATCTGGTAGATAAAGAGAGGTACCAATGGTTAGTTGGGAAATTGATTTATCTGACACACACTCGACCAGATATAACATATGTAGTAGGGGTAATAAGCCAATTTATGCATCAACCTTAAGAGGATCATATGGAATCTGCCATGAGGATTATTCGATACCTAAAGAGGACATTAGGAAGTGGGATCATGTTCCAAAAGCATGGGCACTTAAAAATTGAAGCTTACACTAATGCTGATTGGGTTGGTAATCCAAATGACAAGAGATCTACATCGAACTATTTTACTCTTGTGGGAGGTAACTTGGTGACACGGAGGAGTAAGAAGCAGAAAGTGGTTGCTCTTTCAAGTGCTGAGGCTGAATTCCAGAAAATTGCCAAAGGTATAACTGAAGTCTTATGGATCAATAAGTTGATAACCGAGATTGGCTTTCCACCACAACTACCAAGTTAGTTAAAGTGTGATAATAAGACAAGAATTAATATCTCAGAGAATCATGTACAACATGAAAGAACCAAGCATGTTGAAGTGGACAGACACTTCATCAAGGAGAAGATTGAGGATAGTAGTGTTGAGCTTTCATTTGTAAGGTCAGAAGACCAGTTGGCAGACATTCTCACCAAAGTTGTTACAAATAGAGCATTTACCCGTGTCCTCATTAAGCTAAGTATTGGTGATCCCACTACTCACCTTGAGGGGGAGTGTTAGAATATTAGAATTAGATAAACAAATCAGTAGAATATCAGAGATAATCAAGGGAAATCAAATGTATTTATTTATAATACTTTCTATATTTAGTTCTTTAAAATTCTATATTAAGTGAGCTATTGGAAACAAAGAAAAATACATTCAAGAAAAACCTACTTCTCTGTTATCATATCCTTTGTTCATTTTTGTCCATATTTTTCTTTGTATAATATGATATTTTCATTTCATCATATTTATCATACCATTGACTAACATTTCCTAACCCTCAATACCATCGTAAGAATTACAATAGGTTTGGTTGATGAAGCTAAACATTTCTTTTTGAGAAAAAAAATCCATAACCAATATAATCAGATGAACATAGTCAAAATCTTGTTTCATGCTTAACTCTTCTAGCTTAGTAGGGTCACACCAAGCACATATTTTACGGCTATAGTAAATCACTTGAGCACATATCTTTATGTTTACTTTAACAAGTGATTAGATCATAGTCTTAACATCTAACTAATTAATGAATGTGTAGATAAGATATATAGTTAAAAAATGTTCAATAAATTTTTTAATAAGTTTTATGTATTAGCTATCCTTCTTGGGTTAGTGTAAACAATAATAATATGCAATATAAAAAAGAGATGTGGAAGAGAAAAGCTACATGCAGTAATTTATATTGGTTCATTTGTCACAATAGACTACATCTAATTTTTTATTAACTCAATTAAGTTCAACTAAGCAAACTAATGTTGTGAAATATACATCGAGTATTCTTTGAACTCGTAGCCACTCTTAAGTAACCCCCTGACTATTCTCTACTCAAGTCACTATTAGTTAACACCGAGTAATCTTTGCTCTTGGCTACCATTGAGTATTCTTTTCTCAAGTTACTATTGGCTAACACTAAGTATTATTTACTTAAGTCACTCTTGGCTAACATTGACTATTATTTGCTTAAGACACCCTTAGCTAACACATAGTATTATTTTATACTCTTTAGTCACTCTCGGCTAACATAAGAAAGATGAAAGATTTAAACGATCATATGATCATTTTGTGTAAGGGAGATTGTTTGCATTTTTCAACGAATACAAGATTTGAGATTTCTCACCTAGTTCAAACCGCTCTAACATTGGGATTCTTTTCTGAAGCTTTCGAGGATTGCATTTTATTCAATAGTATTTTTACATAGTGTATCCTCTGCTCTATTCTTTGTGATGTTTTTTTTTTCTTTACGTAATCATCTAAAAGACTGACAGTTAATTAATAATTTCTTATCGCCTGATATACGACTTGTTGGAAATACTAGAAATATCAAATAAGAATGAGAACTAAGTCAAACCCATATAAGGGAATGACACTATCTTTAATCCAAAATCCTAAGACAATGTGTTTGTAGGTCTTGTTTTTTATATGTTGTTAAACTTTCTTATTTTTACACAATGTGAAACTCAGACTCATATTTAAATACTTAAAAGTATTATCTAATCTATATAGTATTGAGATTTTTAATTACGTTGAAAGATAATTTGGTGTTTGTATCGAAGAATAAAAAATATTTAGTACCATGAAAGAAGCGAAACAATAAATAAATAGAAGAGTATGTTTGAAAAAAAAAAGTTGAGTAAATAAATGTCTATAATTGAGAATAAGATGTAATTGTAGAACTTTTTATATTTTTAGATATTAAAATGAATGTTCCGTTCTTTTAAGTACTAAATTAAAAACTTATAAAAAGAATTATAATTGAAAAGCTATTTGAGTTATAGATCCATTATTCTTTTTATTAATATTGAAATTGAAAAGGAATCAAATTATAAAGATATGGCAAACTCAAATAAAATATGTTTTTTTTCCTAGATTGTTTTACTTGTAAAATGACAATCTTTAAAACAAAAATAAGTAGATATTTGTTATAAAAAAATGTTTTAAGTAAAAAATTGAAAGATGAGAATCAATGAAATATATAAATAGAAATTTTTAGCTTATTAACCTCTACTTAGTTTATTTAAACAGAGATGTTATTCAACTTATTGGAATTAATAGACAATAATAAATAATTATTAACAAGATATTTTAGTTGAGGAACTTATTTATAAGAAACGCTGAGTTCAATTGTTTAACTAAAAACATGAGTAATTTTGGAATAAAAAGTTTTTTTTCAAGCTGTCAATTCAATCTAAAATGTAAAATGTCTCCATCATCATAGAAAAATAGATATTTGATTGAGTATTTGTTTAGTGATGTAGAACTGTAATAAATTTAATATGAATGAAAAAACTATAGAGACCAAGGTAATCTAAACCAAGTGTAAACAGAATGGGATTTTTCAACTTGTGAATTACATTTGATAAGATATGTAAGATCAAACGTAATAACAAGAAGCACCAGTGGTCTAGTGGTAGAATAGTACCCTGCCACGGTACAGACCCGGGTTCGATTCCCGGCTGGTGCAAACCTCAGACAAGGGCTGTGATGACGAAATCTGTTCAGTTGATGGGTCAATTGTCATCATCGTTTACACATGTCGATGAAGAAGATGTTCCTGAGCTCTTGTTTTTTATTTTTTTGTAATAAAGTTTTTTAAAATTTACTCAACTATTGTGTAATAAAGTTAGATAAATGTTTTGGTATTTCCAAAACCGATTCGTATTAAAATTGTTACCTTCAAAAAAATTTCAGTATTTTTATATTTATCATTTAATAAATATGAAATTAGTGGTGTCGATCACTTTATTACTCTTGAAGTAATCACACTAATTTATATTTATATTGTGAATTGAGGTATTTTAGTTTAATGCCAAAATCCAACTAAGCTCATGCCAAAATCCATTCATAATTATTGTTGTTGATTAAGAACTCTTATTACAGCTTATGTAAGAATTGATGTATCTCGATTTTTTTGTTTTATGTTGTGTTTGCTTTATTTTTATTTTTATTTTTATTTTCTTAATTGTTTTCTCAGATTCTCTTCTCCGCTAAAAATAAATTGATTGATATTGGTATTTTAATTTTAATATTACGCATTGTAAATTATAATAAGACATATTTAGATAATTTATATTTTAGAAACAAATGAACCAACCTTTCATATTGTATTTGTTGTTTGTTATGTAGTTTCCAAACTTTTCATTCTCAATGGACAATGGTGGTGTGTGTAGGTGTATTGAAGATAAAAGTAGGTTGAATAATCTAAATCACAGAACGTATGAATATTCATAAAGCTTTATCCATAAAAAAAAAATTCAAACATTAAAAATATTTGACTAATACAATTGATTATATGATAATGACTTGAATATAGTTGACAAAATAAACTATTTTCAGCAAGGATTTTCAATTTATTTGAATTAAAATTTAACATAATGTTGATAAGAAAAAAAAAATGAAGTATTCATAAAAACCTATAATTCATTTATGAAAAAAAAATGAGAAAAAATGTTACCATTTATATACATTTTTATATAAAGAAAACGCTCAAAAAATTTTGAAATTCACTTTTGAGAAAAAAAAAAAAATCCTAACACCCTTAAAGTGTGTTGAGTATTATTTTTTAAATATCGTAATATATCAAGTTTTTTAATTACAACTCTTGATTTAATAAATAAGCTATATGTTTATCATATGTAAAAATTATATGATATCTCAAAATAAATCAACAAACATGAGAAGATATAAATTTGAATAAGATTTTTTTTTAAAAAAAAAAAACATATTTACAATGATTATCTTATCATCATTACAAAATCATATTGGTGTTGCCTGATCCTTAAATTATTTAGTGATAATGTGTTAAATAATTATCTTAATTTTTCTAAATACGTTCTTATAACTAAATATCTAATGTTAATATCTTATTTTGAATTCCATCTCGTTTTATTTTTAGTCTTAAATATTACAATAAGGTTATCAAACTATAACTTTAGTGACTTAACAATTTATTTCATAACTTTAAGCCTAAATATAAAACTATTCAACCATACATCATATGAGATAATCCTATAAGAAAAAACAAACTTAAATTTCAGAATGAAAATAACAATCAAGATTTGATTTATACTTCTGCATAATATAACTATGTAAACTATCATAGAATTGTGACTATATGTAGATTCATTATTACCAGTGTAACCAATAAAATTTAAATCAAAATAGTCATTCTCTCCCAAATCATAATTTGTTGTTTGAAGATGTTTCATTACTTTTTTTTGTATTTTCAAGTTATAAATATTTGGATTACTCTAATATCTGTCTAAAACTCTAATTGTGAATGAAATGTTAAGTATAATGCAAACCTAAACATACATAAGACTCAATAATTAAAATATATAAAATATTTTTCATATGTTTTAGCTAAAATTCATTTTAAGACGCTAACTTAATTTAAATCTATTATTTTTCACAATTGGAGTCACACTTGGTGAATAATTTTTTACATTAAATCCCTTAAAACTTTGTTAATATAAGTATTGAAATAAATCCAAAATACGTTGATTTATTTCTTTGAGAATCTTAATGCATATCAAATAAAATGTGTTACTCATATCCTTCATACATTAAAGTTATTTGAGATAAATCATTTCACCTTATATAACATACTTTTATAATTTGTCACAAACCTAATTTTTCAAGTTGTTTCATATTAATATTGTTTTCACATTCATTTGATATAACTCAAAATAAAAATGAGTTATTAATTGTCATACTCACTTTAAAATAATATTTTTTTAATCATGAAATTCCTTTTCCTTATAATCAACTATTTATCTTTGAGTTAATTCTTTAACAATGATTTTTGTTTTATATGTATATGTTGCCTTGCAAGTTTTTTATTTATCATTATTATTTTTTTTTTAGTTTTCAAGACTCATCTATATTCAATAAATTTTACATCATTAGACAACTCAACAAGATTTCATATATGATCAAAAGTTAAAGACTTAATTTCATCATTCATAACATTATACCTCAAACATGATTCTTTATAACTTATGGCATGCAAAAAAGTGATTTTTTTAATTAAACTAAGAAAATTTAAAATAAAAACATAGAATTTAGTTACACAAAACTAAGATAGTTATCAATATTTATATGAATAATGTTTAGTTCTAATAAATCAAATTATCAATAATTAGTCAAATTAGGGACATTTTAAAAGGCAAAATCATATAAACTACAAATTAAATTAAAGATTTATGCGGTTCAGTTTTATTTGATTTTTCATTAAAGAATTATATGAAATCAACATAAAATTATAAAATGTGATTGATTATATTTAAGTTTAATATAAAATCTGAGCAAAATAAAATCAGTGTTTTGTATTTTTGGTTTAAATCAATTTGTTTTTTGTCATTATAAAGTTATCAAACATTCTTTTCGTAAAATGCTAAATATTTGATGATAAAAAATTATCAAATGAAGAGACATATAATAAATTATTTCAGTATAACAAGGATTACATTTATAACTTTCTCATATTTATAAACAAAATAGATGATCTCATAACTAAAAACATAACACAATTTTACTATATTGTTTGAATAAGTATATATATTAAGCAAAATAGAATTAAACTATAAAACAATATTCAATATCCATAATCCTATATTCATATATTTTTTGTTGTTAATTAGCTTTAAACATAAAATATTCAACTTAAATTAAACAGAACTTGTTTGGCAAAGACGACATGAGATTATATAATACTATATGAAAATATGACATAATAAGATAATTAGATAATAACATGATAAAATAATAATATATAATCATATTAGTAATCCATTGACACAACATAAATTAAATAATGATAGAATATAACATGAATTATGATTAAACGAGAACTTTTCATTAAACATACATATAATTATTCTGTATACATTATTGACACTATAGATATACATTAGGCTACACACAACAGTTTTGGTTTTAATTTGGATCATTTATGCAGACATATGTGTTACACAATTTAGATTGCTTATTTGCTTTTAATTAATAGTTATAATTTATACAATAATTTTTGTGCTTAGTATTTTAATTAAATTCGTCAACTGTGTTCATCAAGCACCAGTGGTCTAGTGGTAGAATAGTACCCTGCCACGGTACAGACCCGGGTTCGATTCCCGGCTGGTGCATTTCTCTCGGAGCTGTGATGATAAACTGAGTCCAATTGATGGGTCAATTGTTGATCATCGTTCACAAATCGATGAAGAACATGATTCTGAGCTCTGTTTTTTTTTTAGCATTTATTTTATGATGTTTTGAGAAAAAAATTGTTACAATAATTCATTTAAGAAATTAAAATATTTTATACAAAACAATATATTATGTTGAAAACCTACGTAGGCATGAGAAACAACTATTTAGGATAACTCGAAGAACATAGAAGGAGAGTGGCTCCTTCTCTTCCAAGGTAGGGAATTTTCCCTTTCTTTTTGCTTTTAATTTTCCTTCCCTTCATCTCAAAATTGCTAATTGAAACGATTTCTAACCATGTTTCCCTTGGTGGTGTTGTCTTTTGAAAAGTAGTGGATAAAGTTTGATTTTTATTGTTGATTTTTTTGTGGGGTTGCATGGTCAAACCTAGTTGGTTGAATTTGTTTTCTTCAGGTAAGGTATGGAAGGGTTATTGAATTCTTTGCTCAACCAAAGTTGCTTAAAACCCTTCGGTTTCACTCCGAGGCTTGGTTATACTTTCCCAGTGGTTACAGTGAGAACTGGGAGGTTAAATCGAAAACCTGAATCCTGCTCCCTGAGAAGTAACTGCACACCATTAGGTAGAGACACTAGAGGGGGTGGGGTTGAGGCACTGGAGAGTGGTGGGGAAGGAGAGGAATCTAATGGGGAGTGGGAATCCGAGTTTCTTGGGGAAGTGGATCCGTTTGGTAACCGGGCTCCCACCAAGAAAAGGGAAAAAGTGCAGCAGAGGTCACAGTTGCTTGAAGAAACTGATGAAATGGATTGGTGTGTGAGGGCGAGAAAGAAGGCGCTGAAATCAATTGAAGCAAGGGGCATGACTCATCTGATTGAAGATTTGGTTACTGTTAAGAAGAAGAAGAAGGAGAAGAAGGAGAAGAAGAAGGTGGAAGGCAAGAAGAAAGTTGTTAAGAAAATTGAAAATATTGAAGATCTTGACTTTGGTTTGGAGGAAGACTTCCTAGAGCCTGTGCAACCTGGGAATGATGTTGATGATTTGAAGAAGAGAGTGAGTATGTTTTCCAATGGAATTTTTATAGAAAAGAAGGAAAAAACAATGGAAGAATTTGTCAATAGGCTTTCTCAGTTCTCGGGGCCATCTGATCATAGAAAAGAAGTAAACTTGAACAAAGCAATCACAGAAGCACAGACTGCAGATGATGTTTTGGAGGTGACTTATGAAACAATTGTTGCAGTTGCAAAAGGCCTAAGCCCTTCCCCTCTGTCCCCTTTGAACATTGCTACTGCTCTTCATCGCGTTGCTAAGAATATGGAGAAGGTTACTATGACGAGAACTCGAAGACTGGCTTTTGCTCGACAGAAAGAGATGTCTATGCTTGTGAGTGTTGCTATGACAGCCTTACCTGAGTGTTCTGCTCAAGGAATCTCTAACATATCTTGGGCACTGTCCAAAATTGGAGGTGAACTGCTTTATCTTTCAGAAATGGATAGAATTGCCGAGGTTGCACTGACCAAGGTTGGGGAATTCAACTCCCAAAACATTGCTAATATAGCAGGTGCCTTTGCTGCAATGCAGCATTCTGCTCCTGATCTTTTCTTAGAGTTGTCCAAAAGGGCATCAAACATAATTCACACTTTTCAAGAACAAGAGCTAGCTCAACTTTTGTGGGCTTTTGCTTCTCTTTATGAGCCAGCTGACCATGTATTTGATTCTTTAGACATAGTCTTCAAAGATAGTTGCCAATTGAGAGGTTGCACAAGTGAAAAGACATCAAATAATGATGGACAAATCAGTGTTCACAGAACTGGTGCCTCAAATGGATCTCTTAGCTCTCCTGTACTCACTTTAACTAGGGACCAGCTTGGAAGTATAGCTTGGTCCTATGCCGTCTTTGGACAAATGGATAGGAGTTTCTTCGCTCATGTCTGGAAAACTCTCCGCCATTATGAGGAGCAAAGGGTTTCAGAGTTTTATAGGGAGGATATCATGTTTGCTTCTCAAGTTCATCTTGTAAACCAGTGCTTGAAGCTTGAGTTCCCACATCTTCAGTTGTCATTATGTGGTGAGTTTGAGGAAAAAGTTGCTCTTGCTGGAAAAACTAAAAGGTTTAATCAGAAAGTAACTTCATCTTTTCAAAAAGAGGTTGGACGCCTACTCATAAGCACTGGCCTTGAATGGGTTAAAGAATATGTTGTGGATGGTTACACTTTGGATGCTGTGCTTGTTGATAAGAAGCTTGCTTTGGAGATTGATGGTCCAACTCATTTCTCAAGAAATACTGGTGTGTATTTGGTTTGTGTTTATTAAAGTTTGTAACCTTCTGTTCTATAAGTCTTGTTGAATCATAGCTAACGGGTTTGTTATTTTATTATATTTGACTATTAGGTGTTCCATTAGGACATACCATGTTAAAACGCCGATACATCACTGCTTCTGGTTGGAAAGTGGCATCAGTGTCCTATCTGGAGGTGATATCTCTTATTTCATTTATAATTCCCTGACATTTTTCTCATTCAAAATAAAAAAAAAAAACAAAATAAAGCCATGAAGCTGTCATATGCTAACTCACATCTCTATTAGTTAGCATTTTGCTATCATATGCAGGATACAAAACTCAGTAACAAGAGCGTTGTCTAAATAAATTTGTTCTTGGCAATGTAAATGCCTTTTGGCATGCTGTTAGAGTGATTATCTTTCAAATTGCACTCAGCAGAAACATTTGATCATAACCCTCTTGCATCTGTTTACACTTTTCATTATGCTAAATTTTGTTGAGGAATAACCGATCAAGTTCACCACTTGATGCTGTTTAATTATTATACTGCGTTCTTTTACCCTCACTGTGACCTCTCTATGAGTATCACTATCTCAGTAACCAAAACTTACGTCATATTCTATCTGACCTTAGAATGTGGCAACCTCCCCCAGATGCACCCTAAATTGTCATTTCATGTATTAAAAACACATTACCTCTTTAATGCTCATTTCCAGAGTATGAGTTGTTCCTCAGCCAGACAATTTAAATGCCTTTTTATTGATAGAATGAAAAGAATATTGATTTGTCTCAGAAGAATTTATTGATGATAGGGATCTTTCTTGCAGTGGGAGGAAACTCAAGGGGCGTTTGAGCAAGTAGAATACCTTAGGAGCATCCTCAAAAATCATCTAGATGAAGGGTGCGCCGAAACTACTCTAACTGGGGTAAAGTGATTAACCAATGCTGCTTGTCAAGCGCAAGGAGATATCAGATATGTATTTTTTACCAATCTCCCTTAGTAAATTTTAGTAAAGGGGATGTATATTTCTTAGAGGTATTTCATTTCAAAAGCATATAAACACCGTTTCTCCCCATCTTTTTTGGACTAAAATCACTTTAGTCTCTAAATTCAACACAACAAATGAATTTGGTGCATAATATTACAAAAGATCAAATTTAGTCCTTGACTTTGACTATTCTTAATCAATTTTGTTCATTAATTAACATTGCCTGTAATTTGGATCCTAACATTACCAAATTAGTCTATTTCATCTATATAGTCGTTTGGCAACGAAGGATAGCAAGACCATTGTGTTCATTGCAATTTTATAAAGATATTAAATAATAGACGAGAATATGTAATCAAGAAGCAACAGTGGTCCAGTGGTAGAATAGAACCCTGCCACGGTACAGACTCAGATTTGTGTCCTGGTTGATGTAAATTCAAAAGGGCTTTGATGAAAAATTCTGTCCAATTGGTGAGTCAATTTTTGGTCATCGCACACACGTCAATGTAGTTAATGTTTCTGAGCTCTCTCTTATTTTTTTCCATGAGATCTTTTTTTTTATGCGTACAACTCTGACAATATCTCAAAGGTCACAGGAAAATAATAATTTGTGTTTGTGGAGTGTGGCTTCTGCTTGCTAAACACTATTTTAACAATGCAGAAAGTCCTCATAGGACCATCTTGCGTTTTGTCTAGTTGTTGCTTGAGATTTTCTGTGAATAAACATACTTTCTAGCGGGTCATTATTTCTTTGCTTGGTTGGGGATACAATTGTTGTCATAATGACCCAATGGTGCCTACCAAATACCACAAGACAAGAACACATTGCTTTCAATTCCGGTTGTTATAACTTAAAGCATGGGAGGAAACGATTGACTTTATATTAACCCTTTAACTGCGTTTACATTTAAGCCTAAGTAAAATTAGTTCCCTGTTTGATTGGGTTAAAGAAGAATATAAAAAAAAAGTAAAGAATATTTTTTCAGTGTGGTTAATAGGAAACAAATGAAGAAGCAACTTAAATATATTTAGTACCTTAAATTTGGGACAATTTTGATTTTAGTGTCCATCAATTTAAATTTTAAAGTTTTTAGTCCCTCTATTCGTGAAATGTTATTTTAGTCCCTTCCCTTAGTTTTAAGGGACTAAAAAGTTTATTTTTGATTCTTTTTTAGTCTTTCAAATTCATATTGGATGACTGAAGACAATATTCGAAATTTTGAAACACTGAAAAGTGCAAATTTTAAACTAGGGAGCAGAAACTAAAACTTCACTAAATTTGTGAGATTAAAAATAGGCTTGTATAAGTTTTTGGCACCTCCAAAATTAATCTGTACTGAAGTTGGCACCATCAAAATTTATTTAGTATTTTTTATACTCAACATTTCATAAATATATAAATTGATTTTGGTAGTAACTTTATTATTCATGAATTGACAATATGTTAATCCAAAAATAATTATTTGCAAGTATGCTGGTTTTTGAGATTATCAAGATTACCATGTCAACACCATTTATTCAAGATACACTAGAAAAAATTCTCATCTAACACTTATTTTGATAACACCTGCCTACTAGTGGGTTTATTTTAGTCCTTTATCTATTGTAATATATTAGTCTATCCTCGGACACAAAGTAAGAGGGCTTGCACAATGACAATGCCTGGCCATGCTCATAACATGATCTACCATTTCTACTCTACACACGCCACTGCATTACCATTGTTGTTGTTTCTCTTGGCTCTTCCGTTTGCTCCATTTTGCAACTACGAGCTCAGATTTCAACTAAGGTAAGAATTGGGTCTCTTGATTTTTGTACTTGTATTATATTTTTATATTTTTCTTTCTTAGTTATTTTATCATGTTCTCTTGTTTTGTAACAAATGAATCGGTTTAATATTGTTCTTTCATATTATTTTCCCCACCAATTTCTCAATCCAGATTAAAGTGAGTGTGCTTTGTTTTGCTTTAGTATATAGCTTTTTGTTTTTTCAAATAAACAAATGATAATTCTGTTTATACATGCGCAATTTTCCATGGAATACACAGTTCAAATTTGTAGTATGTGAAATGTTTGCAACTGTATGTATATGTCATGCGATAATGCATATGATGCCCATGATCTAACACTAACACTTTTACGGGATAAAAATACTATTATTTCAGTTGTGGCAGATTTTTGTAGTTTCTCTGTTCCTCACACAAATATCCCACTTTAATATCTGTAGGGGCTCAGGTACAAATTGATTAAATCACAAAGGGAAAAACATATCAATTTGCGAAGGTTGTCTCTTAATCTAGTATAGAATAGGAATTATATTACTATTGTTTCAACTTCCTAGTTGTATTTATTTATCCCTTTTATGCATAACATGATTGCTAAGGATCCTCAATTTGAGATAATACTATGTTGTAACTCATAAAGGTGCCTATGCTGACAACTGCCATGTTGAGAGACTCTTACTCAGGTGTCATGTTTTTAAGCTAAATGCCAGAAGCACCTGGTAGCAATTTGATTACTGAGATTAATGGCTTCTCGGGCTGGATGAGAAATAGTCTATTTACTGTTTTTTTTACTTGAATTACGATCTTAAGTAATGGGAAAACAAATTTTCATTTATTTTTCGTTCAATAATGAATGCAATGGCCATCATAAGGTGATGGCAAATTTGGTTGAACCTTGGACATTTCCTTTTATGTGGGATTGTGATATTTAAATCTCAACAGCACATGGTCATCTACGTCAGTAAACAAATGTCTACTTCTACACTTGAGATGTAAATTGAATAAAATATTGGTAACAATATAGTCATTGTTTACTTTTTCATGTTTGTTTTGTTGTGATATTGGACTCTGATGACCCATAAACTGGCTTTCTGTATTACAGATTCCTGCTGTTCCAATAGTGTACATTACTAAATACAGATGCTGAATTTGGAAGCAACAATTGGTGGAGGTAGATACTCTTCTTTAGTGACATTTATAATATGCTTAACTACAAATTTTTGAACATATAGTTATCCAAATTTACGTAGCCTTTTTTAATAAACTAGATTAATTAAGCTAACTAGGTTAATTAAGCTTCATTGACGTCTGTTTGTAAACTTTAAATATACAACATATGTATATTACTCATTAGTATGAAATGTCCACCTGTATGGAGATGCAACTTGAATTCATGTGCAAATAAATAATAACAAATAATAACAAATAATAACAGTATCTTTTATATTGTGAATAACCCTGATAAGTACAATCAGTATAGTGATAATAAAGTTAAATTTGTAGTAAAGCTTAACAAGTTTTTTCCTTTTGCATCTTAATTTAGTTCATTTCGTTGATCCTCCCAAACGATTGAATTAGTTCATCGAAAATGGAGTATTCAAAATTTCTTTAATTAATAACCAGTCCTTGTTCCAGAAAACATTGTGTTTTCAAAATTTGTGTTTAATTAGTTTTGAATAGATAACATATTATTAAATGATAATCATAATGAAGAGGTCATTTGGTTGTTAAGAACTAATAGATAGTTTTCAAATACATAGCATATTATTAGATGTAATCATATTCAAAATGTTAGAGTTAAGAACTTAGGTTGTTTCACAAAGTTTGGACCCTAAAGAAGGAATACAGACCCTTTCAGTTTCATATAAAGAAGGAACATAAAGATCATAACATTGTTCTTCTGCCTCATGAACCATGGATGCAGAGGAACATAAATAACAACATTTTATAGTTTGACTCAACGATGTTTTTTGGTGTGCCATGGTAACTGATGGTTGAGCACACAGACACTATGACTGCTTAAGTGTTAGTAATGGATGATGAAACATGAGATGCAAGATTCATTTTAATACTTTCAATTCATTAACTATTTAAGTTAAAGAAAAAAATGTGTCAAATAATTAATAAAAAAAACATCAATGTATTTGAACTCAACTTATTTAAACCTTAAAACTAATAATTTAGCACGCCCATTAGCTTCATAAAGTTACCATCAATTAAATATTAAACTTTGATAGCATTATCCAAAGTACCTTTCAAGATAATGTAAATAAACATTTTAAATTACATAGTTTTTTAATGAATTACAAGCGAACGAGTACACAATTTAGGACCTATAACTTGAATTCCACAAAGACCTTACTGAATAAATTAATATTCCATGCATTTCCCGCGAAAATATCTCAACGAGAAGTTAGGTAGAGCACACGATTACGATATACCACACCCCTTCGTTTAGATAGGTATCGTATTCTTTGAAAAAAAAAATTGTCACTTTTAAAATTCAATATTGTATTTTTTTATTATTTATATTTTTATCTTCCAATTAATAATTAATTCGATCACATATATAAATATTGTGATGTAAAAATATAAAAAATCTCAAACATTTTGTTAAAGTTAAAAAGAATTATTACATTTTTTAGTTTATCTGAAAAAAAAAATCTTCGGTAACACTTTTATAAAGGGGAATATTATTTTACAATTTTTCGAAGTTGAATTCCTTCGGTATTAAATTATTAATTACTTTGCATTCTTCAAATCAAAATCAAACTTTGCGTTCAAAACAAGTTTCTAATGTTCACTGTGGATGACTGCGTAAATCGTAAATTAACTAACACTTTTACCTGTTAATAATTTGACATCTATTTGGCAATTTTGAACAATGAAACTGTTTCACAATGACTTTGAAATCAACCCTTTATTATTGTGTACCATTCTATAAACCAAAAGCTGGGTGCTTTCCTTTGATATGTTTAGTTGTTGCTCGATTTTTTCTATGAAAGTTCTATCATGCATCAATTGCAAGAAGATTTTTGGTCATTATGAAACAATGGTCTCACATGTGGCTTTTCCTTCCAACTTTAGTAATTTCCCTCTTCATTTCAACGTACTTGCCAACAAACAAATGTATCATAATAATACCTTTGAAAAGATGAATATTTTTTTTTTTTTCATATTTAGTTTACTAGTTATTGATGTTGTGCTGTGTGGATATTTAACTTAATGCATTCATTTTTTTAACACCATTTCAAATAAACTAAGATGATGTTTTCAGATAGGAAAATACCTTTTGAGACACCCTTCCATCTCAATTTTTTTAGTAAATAATAGAATATAAAAAATAAAAGATAAAAGGACTCATATTATTATTTTTCTGAATAAATTCACGAAAATAAAGAAACAAAGTTTTAAAGTAAAATACTTTTAAGGCACTAAAATGATCTTTGCAAGTTTTTAATAATAAAAATTCAAAGCAAATATTTAAAATAACCCTAAAATGAGTAATCATATGTGCTACGTGATTATACTTGAATAGAACCTCTCATAAATAAAGATAAAGATAGAAAATTTAAGTTCCGTTAATTATAATCTTCTTTTACATGTTAAACTTATATTACATGGGAGAGTGTTTAACTCTATTAAAAATCATAAAAGAAGAGAGAAAAATATAACACTCATTTTATAGACACAAAAATAGGGAGCACTAAATATACACTGCCACATTTTAAATTACAAACTCATCTAATTAACTTAAATATATTAATACTTTTATCTCTAAATGCTCACATGTAAATAGTAAAATTGTTTAGAAATATATCAATTGAATAATTAAAGCAAAATACCCTCAATCTTCTTTACATAACATAGTTGATTGTTACTCAACACATTTAAAGATAAAAATTATGTTGGATCAAATGCTTACCTCTAGATCAAAAGCATAGTTAGGATGAAACTTTTTCTACTTAAGAACATAATGATGCAAGTGTCATGATTTGAGTGTGACTTGACCCACTTGATATCATTTGGAATAATCTCTTACTCAACATTTGTCCTACTATAATTTTTTGATTATGACTCGTCTCACCTAGACTATGTCATTGGACAATTGCACAACTTACAATAACCTCTCGTGAACAATTGTCTCACTTGGAATTAAACTCGTGACCTTGACTCCGATATCAATTGTTAGATCGAAATCCTTACTACTAACTAAAAGTTATAGTCGATAGTCAAAGTGCAACTCTTTATACTTAAGAGCTTAGCAACTCAAACACCATTACTCTATTATAAAACTTTTGCTACGACACAATTGACGACACTTGTATCAAGCTGCTTATTATAAAATCTCTTGAATCAAGGTACAATATCATAAAAAATCCCCTGTATAAACTCACATCTACAATTATTAATGTACATAACTAATATTGGTATTTTAATAGCTTTCATGCTTTATTAGTTTTGAGATAAACACTTCATAAAAGATATCATTTGTTTTAAGAAGAGAGCATTTTTTAACCGTTTTTGTATTATTTTGAAAGGACATAAATAATTGTTATTAGGAGTCAAACTTTGACTCATATATCACATAATAAGATAGAATTTATTCAACTAGTAAGTTATTTGAAAATATATTTCAAACACAATTCACACTGAAGATGCAAAATCATATTTTAATTGTGATTCATGATAAACACAATGGGAATGTATAAGCAATTTGAAGCGAAGACGTAAAAGCTTGTTTGAATTTTTATTCATGTTAAGCTGAATGAGTCATCTCCTACTCAAAAGCTAAAAGTTCAGATAATTAGCAGATAAAACGGACCCATGTATCAAAAGCTGTTCTGAAAAAACTGAACAAATATTATAACAATAACTTTTTCAATTTTGTTTCTTAATTTGATATTATTTATATTTATAGAGCGAGTCATTGTAATTTTTTTCAGTCACATGTGACTGTAGTAATCTATTTAACCAATTTGAAAAGTTGTTTGAAGGAAAATATTTCAAGACATAATGTTTTCTCTGTCACGACCTCAGACATATATAGAACTTATCTAATCACACGATAAATTTATTATTTTAATAAATTAATATTTTATAAATATCTTTAAAACGAGGAGCAAATGCGGCGGCGCGCAACGGTCTTAAGTTTGAAATTACGTTGTAAGTGAAAAACCATCGCTAAATAAAAAAACACTATTTTTCTTATACTTTCTCATATTATCCAAATGGCCACCCAACCAAGGACTCTCGAGTTCACGCTTCTCTCGGCGGAAGGTCTCCACGTCAGGGGGAAACCGGCCAACAACAA
>Ga0099824_1002497_pt1 | contig 26899 bp, 16 predicted proteins | sample SiratrowhiteBW_FD_76837 | JGI IMG/M metagenome (GOLD analysis project Ga0099824, IMG submission 76837) | Root nodule microbial communities of legume samples collected from California, USA - Siratro white BW | ecosystem: Host-associated > Plants > Roots > Nodule | place: USA: California...
CTTTTGTATTATATTTTAATTTTACAATTTTATTCTTTGTTAATAAATAAAAAATATTTTATTTATTTAATAAAATAAGTAATAAAATAATTTTCTATTTTAACATAATGAAATAACTTCGTTTTTAAAAGTAATTGTGGCATAACTTTTTAATTTTACTATTACAAAAATATATTTTTTAATTGATTATTTAGAAAAGTTATACAATTATATTTTTTAAATGATATTATTTTAATATATGAATATGAATAAATTATTAGTAATGTTTATATCACTTTTTATATATTTTATGAATATTTAAAAATAATAAATAAAATAAAATTATAATAAATCAATATTATAATGATTTATAGAAGTATTTAAACGGAAATATAAACATTTCTAGTTAGCATTTTTAATGGTGTATTTTTTTTTTTTAATCTAATGATAAGTGGATACAAAAGTAGTTAATCATTAACCTTGTGAAATTATTTATCTTAGTATTGTATATTAGATCTGTAATTATACTTTACTTTTTTCTTTATATGCATATACTTTTTTGTTTTCTAGGATTTTTTTTTAAATACTTTAATAGTCCATGACAATGAATTGTATAGTAATCCAATAACTCCAAACATTGAAATTGCATCGACAATTCAAGATACGAATCTTTCATAGTATATAATGTCTAAAGATAAATTGAAATATAGCTTAACAAACAATTATACGATAATATAATAATATTAAAAATTGTAAAATTAAAAAAATATATATATGATAATATAAAAAATGAAATATATGTTGCTTAGTAAACGAGATTAATTGGTATTAATACTAACTCATTCTTATAAAACTAATTTATAGGGTGAGGTTTACACTATGACCTCATTTCTAGTCGATGTGGAATCTCCAATATACTTCCTCCTGTGTTGTTGTATATTTTCTTGTTTCTGAATGCTTCAAGACTACTCTTGCATTGTATTGAAGTTCTCTTTAAAGGATCTCGGATCTCATCATTTCCTTAATATGAAAATTCTCCCTACATCTCACAGTTTGTTTCTTTCACAACAACACTATGTGAGTTATTGAATTTTACTAACATGCAAGATGCAAAGCCGGTCTCCACTCCTCTTTTTACTTAATGTGATTTGACTCGAAAGTCCGATTCGGGAGTTCCATAGTAGTATTGGTTCCATACTCGAAAGTCTCTCACCCGCCCAGATCTTTCTTTCTCAGTGAATAAACCATCACAGTACATGCAAGCTCCCACTGAAATTTCATAGTATGATTATGATTGGGTTAGAGATACTCGTGATCGGCTGCCTATCTTATTTATATGGAGTCCAATGTCATCTCTTGGTCTTCTAAGAAGCAATTATTTGTTGTTAAATCTTCACAAAGGCTGAATATCGAACTATAGCGATTTTGGTTACACGTGAATTATTAAAGGAGCTTGGTCATCCAATCATAGTGTCACAATTCTTCTCTGATAATATTGAAGCTACCTACCTTTGTGCCATTATGTGTTCCATACTCGCATGAAACATCGTGTATTGACTATCATTTTGTTCGTGGCTTGGTTACTTTTAAGGAACTTCAAGTGTCTCGTGTACTAAGAAGTCATCAACTAACTGATCTACTTACCAAGCCTCTATCTCACTCCCCCGCCATGCATTTCTTCTAGATAAGATTGGGGTTCGGCAAGCCTCTATCTCACTCCCGCCATGCATTTCTTCGAGATAAGATTGGGATGCGGTTAACTCGAGTGTGAGACTTATATGTAAGGATGGTCTGGTAACGGTCCCATAGCGGATGGTCCAACAATCTTGCTAGAATAGGCTCTGATACCATATTAAACCTAACTCAACCTTACAAAACCAGATTATAAGGTCAGATTTTCACCTATTTATAAACTATTGAGAATTGGATCAAAAGTAAATAAACATTAAGTCATGCATGTGGTTCATTAGAAAATATTAAGAATGTAGAAACTTTGTTATATAATATTTGTCTCACCCAGTTACATTATACACGGAGATTAGTAGGATTAAGATAGTCTTAAACCATGTAATAAGAAAGAGGATGTTTGTTTTCATCATCCCATAACCTCGATATTCTACTTAACTCAGGCAAGACAACGGTACCAAGATCTGGTCTATCACGTTTTCTCAACTCACAACACCTTAAGGCAATCTTAGCCAACGATGTAGTCTCTTCCATTGGCCAATCTGTAACACTTGGATCAAGCACATCACTTAAGGTGTTTGACAAAAGAGCTTTCTCAACCAAGTGTGACAACCCCATTGGCGATTTTGCTGTAATGATTTGTAGCAACACCACTCCTAATGAATATACGTCTGATTTCACACCCAACAACCCTGTTTGTTGATACTCAGGATCAATGTAACAGAATGTTCCAGCTGCACCAGTTAACCGATATTGTGTGGTTTGATTAGCCACTGAAGGGGGAACAAGTCGTGCCAAACCAACATCACTAATCTTGCTCACGTAGTTCTTGTCTAGAAGAATGTTTGCTGGTTTCAAGTCCCTATGCACCAGAGGTTCAGGCTTTGTTTGATGAAGAAAAAGAAGGCCAGTGGCAACCTCAGATGCTATTTTGAAACGTGTTTTCCATGGAATTGGAGGAGTGTTGTCTTTTTGGAAGAGACGATCTTCTAAGCTTCCATTTACCATGTAATCATACACAAGGCAACCAAATTCTGGACATGCTCCTAAGAGAAGTACCATGTTTGGATGTCTTATAGTGCTTAAAACAAGTACCTGCATGAAAATCATTCATGTCAATTACTTGTGACATGTCTCCAGGAAGAATTAGCATTTATTTCTCTATTCAAATGTTCTCCACATATACATTACTATTAAAAGAAAACTACAACTATACCTCTTGTTGAAATTGTTTTTCTGCATAGGCTATATCTGCTCTCACAGCCTTAATAGCAACAAGAGTGTGATCAAGCACTCCTTTAAAGACAGGTCCATATCCACCTTCACCAATTTTCAAAGTATTGTCGAATTTATTGGTTGCAGCTTCAATCTCTTCAAGTGTATATCTTCTATAGGGAATATTATTACATATAACATCATGCAATGCTTTAATAGTCTCTTCTTCCTCGTGTTTGGCTTTTAATTCGATTTCTTTTCTCTTTTGACTCTCCATTTTTGCTAAACGTGCTGACATTTCTGCTGATTCCATAGCCACTTTGGTTTTTTGTCTCTCTGCCTCAGCCAAAGTCAATGCAGTCACTTGAGTAAGTTTTGCTTCCTCTACATCACGCTCCTTTTCTTGCTTAAACTTCTCAAGCTCAATTGCCTGATTGGACAAATACATATTTTTTAACTCTTTCTTTTACTAGTTTTTGTATTATAAACAACATTGGATTAAGAAGAGTTTTTAAATGAACTAGAACCATATGGTTAAAGATATTATGATAAAGTATCATTGCTTTCAACAAAACTCATAACATGAATTTACCTTTTGTGTTGCTAGAACAGCTTCTTTGCAAGCCATGCCATATTTCTCTGTAGTTTTCTGTAGTTCTAATTTCAATTTCCTCATTTGGATATCAAAGTTTACCTGTAAATAATTTAAAAAGAGTAAAAAAATTAAACTCACATTTGAAAAAAAGATATGTATTTTTTGTCAAGTATGCTTAAATACTTTCAACTAATTTCAAATGACTGAAGCAGGGAGTGAAGCATAAGTCAAGTTAATCCAACCTCAAACTTTATATTATGTGCTAAGTTTTGAAATTAATACACATGCATGCAAACTTGGTCTTTATCATGATTGTGAAATACATATACAAGTAATTTGTTAAAATTTTTTAGCTAGTAAACTATGTGAAAAGAGTGACATGTTTTTTCTTTATATATAATAAAACACTTACTTGTTCTTTTACAGAAGAAAAGTTCTTAGAATGGTGTGAGTTTACATCAACTTCATGACTTTTCTTTAACTGATTAGTGAAAGGAGGACCAAGTAATTTCCCTGTGCTATCACTATTTGCAGGAGTACTGTTGACAGATGAACTTAGTGATGGGGGGTACTCAATTGGACCTTTTGGTGAACTGATATCATCGTTGGACTTATATGATGATGTTGTTAGTGTGACATCTTTCATTTCATGTAAATATTCCCAAAGTTTATTAGATTGATGCTTAATTGCATCTTTGACTAGTTTCCTGTATAGTCAGAACAATATTAAGATAGCAAGAACATATAAATAACTTGAAAAATGAAATCATGATTTAAAGATGAAATCATACCTCTCTATGTCTTCAAAAGCTACTTGGTTATCACTGAGATTCTTTTGTGAATTAGCCAATGGATCACTTTCCAAAAGAGCAACTATTTCTTTTAAAGATTTATTTGGTTTGGCTTCAACATGTTGCTGATGATAAGCATTACGACCTGATGGTCGAATATGTTGTACTTTTCCTTTTGATATAACATATAAACTGCAAGTATCTGGTAAAGATTTTGCTAAACTGCTTGACACCTCATCTTTATTAAATATCCTATAAACCACACAAAATCATTCATTAAAACTCAATTGAATGTTGCTAATAATAATGCTCAATTATGCAAGAGAATAAATTACCTTAAAAGAGAACCCCAAGAGGAAGTAGCAGCACCAACAACAAGGGTGCTTATACAATTTTCAACAACAAAAGCAATAAGTGCATTTGCAACATCAAGGTCGTGCAGAACCAATTCCTTTGTTGTGATCTGAAATTATTAACATCCATAAATATAATTATAACGTGATATTTTCACTATATATACAAACCTACATATTTAAACGATCATGTAAGATACATTGAAATACATTACTCACCCCTTTTCTGGCACAAAATCCTCTAAAGGGAAGAAAGAATTGGTGCAATTCTTCTTCATTTGGTGGACGACCATTCTTGGGTACATCATCAACTTCAGCTGCACAAACCAAATTTGAAAAGTTATAATACATAACTATCATTTAACTTGTATATATTAAAGTGACGTATTTTTAGCTTTTGTTTGGATTAAAGAATAAAAATAGAAAGTGAAGTATAAATAAGAAAGTCACTAAAGAGTTGGATGAAGGAAAAGTGAAGAAAAATTGATAGGATACTGAAAGAGGAAAAACTGAGAAAAATAAATATAATGAGAAGAGAGTCTCTTTTATTGAAAGGAAAAACATTATCTTCAATTTAAAATCTTAATATATTAAATATCTGAGTCTTTTTTTTTATATATTGTTTAACTTTATTATTTATATTTAATATGGATTTGACTAACTCGTGTCTTATTATTATTTCTTGAGTCTGATTTCTCTGTAGATTTTTTCAATAGAAATGACCACCCATTATCTATTAATTTAAATAATAAAACTTTGCATACTCTTTCTTTCCTTTCACATTTTTTCATTTTTTTTCATTCCAGACAAGGGCTTCAAACATCAGCATAAGGTTGGAAGGAACATTGTTACATGTGGGATGTATCTAAGGTTGAAAATTTGATAATGCTAAGGAGAAGGGTACCTACGGGTAAGCATGGTCCTTGTTCGAACATGAAGTAGGATGCAAGAGGAGTTCTTCTTTAGGAGGTGTTCCACAGCCCATTTGACAGCACCGTTGCTATGTCGGCCTCCGCTAACAGCGATGACGGTGGACTCTCTTCCGACTGCAAGGGATGTTGATGGAGCTTGGGTGGCAAACATGATGGGTAATTGTATCTCACGTTGGAATGAATTACTAAAGAAACGTAGTTATTTGAGATATAAACAACAATGTTTTTATATTCTCGTAAAGTTTATTGTTTTAACAGCTAACTACCAAACTACCATGATCTGGTGAGAACTGTACTATTAGTTGGATTTCCATTTTTTAACAATGTTTTTTGTGCCTAATTTAGAAAACATTTGTTGTCAATATTGATCCTAAAGTGAGATAAGATTTCTAGAGAAAAATGTTAGTATGTAGTCAACATGCACCTAAAATTAGAGTGTCACATAAGATTACAAATATACTTATCGTTGTAGGTATATTCTGAAAAATATTATATTAGCTAATTATGATTATGAGCATTGATCTTACCAAGTTTATAAATTGAGTATGAGAATGAAGATGAATATGTATTTATGTAGATATCTATGTGTTTATGTAGATATCTATTTAAAATTACTAGAACACTTTTAGTTATTAGATAATTAAAAAAACTTATTTTTATTATTCTCTTTTGATATTTTATTTCAATGTTTAATTTTATTCAAAGAATATTTCTTTTATTATATAATTCTTTTTTTACATTTTTTCTTTGTATGGTTTTCTTGAAACAACATATTACATTTTTTAAAACACAAGCATTAGTTTTATTGAGTTAAATTATTTATGGGACACATATTTGATTAATATTTTAATATTTAATTTATTACGTAACTCGAAATATGTATCTTCTCTTTTCTCTTTTAGTTATTATTTTCTTTACACTAATTTTCATTATTTTCTCTTAATAATGTTAAACTCATTTGATATCTATCAAATTTATTCAAATCTTTAAAGTATTTTTCCTCTTAATATTACAAAAATAATAAATGAACTTGTGTTTATACATATTTACTTTGTAATGAGAATAGAAATAAAATACAAACTTTATATTGACGAAAAAAATGATAAATATAATTTTCTACTTCAAATATGAAAATGTATAGATATACTCATATTATTATCCTTAATTTCACATCTAAATTTAAGTATTTAGAAAATATTTTTACATGGTAATAAAAATAAAGTGAATTATTATTAAGTCAATAATAGCATGTGATGATGCTAAAGTCTATTTAGAGTTAATTTACATAAAAAATAAAAAACTAAGTGGTATATGAAAATTACTGTTCAATCTAAATAAATTTGTAATTTATTTCTAACTTTAGTATTCATATAAACATGGTCTTCTCCAAAGGTTTAGCCGTTTCATAATATTATTGATGTGAAGTATTTATTATTTTTGTTAATAATTGTTTTTAGAAACTTGATTGATAATTTCCATTTAGTAAATTTTTCAGTCCCAATCACATTTTTTCATTAAAAAAAACTCAAATCTTAAACTTTGCTTTATGTTTAACCTTAATCGGACCAATAAGATGCTGATATATTTCAATTGTAATTTTCATTCCCAAGGTTATAAAGGAATTACAACCACTTCCTTAAGAAACGGATACAAATTTAAACTTCAAATGTTTTACCAATAGATTATTTACAATTTTATGTAATTGTTATAATTTAGCAGAGTTAATAATATTCATAATGTACTCCTATCCTTAATTTTTATCTGCAAAACCAAATTTTATCTATTTTAAAACGTTTAACTTTAATGGTTTTATCTTTCAATCAATTACACTTATCAATTAATATTCTTAATTTATTTTTATTTTTAATTTTTTAAATTCAATATTGTTTTGAATTACAATTATAAGAGCATTTATTCTTATTTTCAGTTGAAATTTTAATAATTTTATAAAATACCAAACCATCGCCAAATTATATCATGTCAGATTATCAATAGGTTTTAATAAATACTCCAGTTGATTAAAAATCGCAATAAAATAATTGATTCTGCAACAGCAAAAAGTGTAGATGAAACCGAAATAATTTATTTTTTGTTTTTTCTTTCTCAAATCACTTCTTTGTTTATTGGCCTTTTCTTCATACGAGAATAAGACATTATTTTCTGATTTATTCTGATTTAGTATCTATAGATGTGAATTTTTAAAAGGCTAAATTGTTTTTTGTTAAGTTTTTTTATAAAGCCATTAACATAATATTTGAAAAATATAATTTTAGAGTCAAAATAAAAAAAATATTATGTTGGTCTTATTTAATAGATTATTTAACGTGATAAATAATTAAAAAATTAATAAAAAGAATATTACTGTTTACATTTTATAAAATTTATGTAATTATTTTAAAATATTTTTTACTACTCAAACAAAATTTAACCAGTTTACTAATAATAACAAACTTTAAGAGAATACTAACCCGATTATCCGAAAACAAATTCCAATTCAATTTTTTATAAAAAAGTAAAATCAGCGTACGGCGTCGTATTGTATGATCCCAATTGTAAAAGATAGTGTATTTGTTTTGTTACTGCACTGAAGAAACGAGAAAAGCGATTTTTCCGCATTGTACTCTCCACTTACAGTTCCGAACAAATGATCAACGCCGCCATGTAGAACAGAAGCGCTTCGTTTTTCTTCGCCAGAAGCGCTTCTCTTTCTCATTTTCCTCTGCTTCAAATTCAAGGGTGAATTTTTAATTTTTATACATTTTTTTTTAATTTTTCTTATTGGGGAGGAGGGGATGCAAAATTAGAAGATGGGTTTGAAGGAACTCCGTGAATGGAACATGGGTCTTCGCTATTTTTAAACAGATTGATATTTTTTTGTCGAAAGTTTCAAAATTGTTGTTGTATTGCAGGCTTTTGGGGGAAAGCATTATTATTTATTTATTTTTATATATTTTTATATCTGTAGTTTATGTGAGCTAATGTCTTTGCTTGTAAGGTAGTGCTGATTTTGGTGAGGTTCTATTCTCTTTATTCTTACATTGATTCTGAAGTTTCTGCATAATTGTGCTTGGCTTGTGTGTTATGATTTTGGTAATATTGGGGGAATAGCTTGAAATGCAATTAGTGACAGGGGATTGGTGATGTGAGTGCTTTCTTGCTTTGCCTTTTAGGTGATGGATCCTCTAACTTGCATGAGAAAGCAAAGAAAAGTTAAACTATGTTAGCATTCATAATTGGGCATTGCTTGCATGCTTGGCTATGTTGAGTGTTGATTGGAGTAACTGCTCATAATTCCCTTTCTGGTGTGTAATATTTTTTCACCCAGTGTATAGATGAATTAGATGTTTTCTGATGTTGAAAAAGAATAGACTTTTTCATTGTTCAGAGGTAGCTTTAGTTCATCTATAATATCTTAATTTGACTTTGATCATCCTGTTTTTCTGAGCTAAGCTCTAGATCCTTTATCATTAAGCGTGTATCCTCAATCTGTGGATTGTCTATCTCTTAGATGCTGGAACTGATTATAATTTAGGACTGAAAAATTTTGGTTGGAAACTGTCCGCGCCAGTTATGTGAAATTCGGGGTTGAGATTTGAGAGTTCTTTATAAGCAGGCCAGCTTGTGCCCGAGGATACTTTTAGGGAAATGGTGGAATTCCTTATCATTTTGTTTTGAGTTATCATGTGAAAAGTACACTGCTAGATCTTCTTCTATTTTAGTGGCTCCAGGTAGGTAGAATATTGGAATTGTCCGCTGAAAGTTTAACCTGCTATTTTATGTTGCAGTCATGCTGGGTGTGTTGATGATTTTTGTATGCAAATGCCACACAAGGGACACTACTATGGTGCTTGCTTTGTATTAAAAAACGCATACTAGAATAATCTTAGTATCTCATCATTAGTATTTAGTGTCAGCTTTCTTTTTGCTGAGGATTGTATTACTATATATAATGCCTAAGAAACTATTAGATAACTGTGGTTCTCGTATTGATGCCTCAAGAACTGTCATTATGCATTACTGGATTCTTCGATACCGAACTGTTAAAGCAATATATGTTCTTTAAATCAATTGCCCAAAACAGTTATGCGCTTATCTTCTTACATGTAATTAAATAGGCATGCAAATCCCATGTTAATCATTGAAATAGAAACAGTCTTCTGAATTTGACTGATACTTGTTAAACCATGTACAGTTTAGTGATCATTTTTGTAGAAAGTAGGGTTTACCTCACTATTGTCCAATTGTAAGCCTAGATCTTCCCAATTGATATGGAGATACAACGTTTTAGTAAAAGGCCCTTGATGTCACTGAAACTAGTACTTATTCTGCTTCATCTCTGTAAAATGGACTGTAAATATTTTTTATGTTCAACCGTTGGGCACTTGAGTAAAGGTTTTCATTCACTGTAGCTTCTTCATGAGTTTTTGTTGTCTGTCTGAAGGAATAATAAACTAAACCATTTTAGCCACTTGTGTGTTGGGCTTAAAGAGCTGCCAACTTGAGAACTACCCTTTGAATAAAAGCTTGTCTTTTATAGATTTTTTCCCAAGCCATGGTTTTGTGGTTCCTAATGGAAATCTAAAAACAAAGAACACACTATTGGTAGTGGTTACCAGTTGACAGATATGAAATATTCAAATGGATAGGCAATTCTAAAGAACTCAAATATTTGAGGGGGTTCATCTCTTGCTTATGATTGAAAGTTACACAGGGTAACATTAGATATGCTTAGAGAAGACTTTAAAATGAGGAAAAAAAGCCTTTCCCTCTTTGTCAATGCTTAGTTAAAAAATATGTGAATATCTCAATGCATTTGGTTTTCTTTCAATACAATGAGATGTAGAAATTCTTCTTTGTTATGGTGTGTTCCTTCTCTTATTTAATTTATTGGTAATGATCAGGGACTTTGGCAGTTGACATCTACTCATCATCTTCCCTTTGTTTTTTCCTTTCTTGTTTCTATTTTTATTTTTATTCCCATTTCCTATATGGATTATGATTCTAGTGCCTTTTTGTAAAGATAATGCTCAAATGCAAGTATCCCTCCTTTTTGTGTGAGAAAAAGTAAACTGAACTTGAGTTTAATCTACACAGGGCTCTAGATGGATACAGCTGAACAAACAAAAGACAAGTATGCTTCAACCAGGGATACAGAGAACCCACTACTGGGAAAATTTGATAAGCCACTACCATGTTTTGGCTGTGGAATTGGATGGTTCTCGTGAGTAATATTGTACAAATTTACTCTTTCTCAATTTCTTCTGCTTGTATAGTTTGATGGTTGCAACTTCTCCGCCCCTCTCCTTTTCTTGCCAGTCTTCTGCTAGGATTTGTCTGTCCATTAATGTGGTATTACGCTACAATTCTGTACTTTGGAAATTACTATCACAGGGATCCGAGAGAGCGGGCTGGGCTTGCTGCTTCTGCAATTGCTGTAAGTCCTTTGCTTAAGAATGAATATGCATTTACATTTCAACACTCAAAATTGGTACTTTACAGGTTATCCTCTTTGAAGTATTTTCTACTGTTTCATTTGCCAAGTCAAATCATATTTATCCTGTAGTATTCAAAAGAAAATAGTTCTTGTCTTTAATACATTTTTATTGGTATTGCAGGCTCTAGTTTTCACAATTGCTGCTGTGATAACAGTAGCTGTTATTTTCTTGTAATTTTACCCATCAACTACCCTATCTCTAGCTAAGGAGGAAAAAAAGAAAATTCACTTCTAACATCTGCCCCTACCCGAGAAAGGCAAGCCTGGATCAAGCTCTAGCGATGGCTTTTGATCATCAAGAAAAATAGGCACCAAGGGTCCAAAGCTAGTTCCATTTAATTATGTGAACATAGAGCTGCTTTTGCACCCCTTTTTGGAGTTGTGTATAGACAAGGATGATGTGTGATGTAACAAAATTTTATCCAAAAAGATGGTTCAGTTAACTTATTTTGGTGTGCATGTTTCTTGTTATTGGTAATTAGTTGCCAGCTTTCATTTATTAGAAGTGAAACTGTACTGCTGCTGGTGGTGTTTGACCATATGAAAGCCTGGTGGGGTATCTGGTGCATCACCATGAGGAAGACCCGAGTGGAAAGTTGTGTCCTTTCGAACTCTTCTCACAGTTTTTATGTTCAAGATGAGAAATTGCATTTGCCAAGTACTTCTTCCAAGATGTGAAATATGCAAAGCAAACAGTTGTTAAGTGCTTTATGTGTTGAAGCTTCTTGTTTTCATGCAACCAAAGTTGATGTTTTTGACCTTTTAATTGCTTCAGCTATTTGTGATTTATTTGATAACTTTGATATGTCATGGTTCTGACACACACATATGTATGTATGAGTGTGTGATAAAAAATTTGAGTAAAATAGTGTTGGAGTTTTAAAATGATATACGATAGATACTTTTGGAACAAAAGTAAAATTCACTTTCAACTTTTGTTGTTTGAAGGATATCTTTTTAATTAACAAATTTACAGTATTTTAAGCTTATTGGAGAAGTAAAATCATCCAACTCTTTACAATGAAGAACAAATATTTTTCCATTTTATTTCATTTTTATTTTTAAAATAGATAAAATATACAAAAGATATAATATGATTTTATTGTCAGTAAAAAAAAACAAATTAAAATATAAAAGTGCAAGTGCATGAAACTTTCAATTTTCGAAAACTTCAATTTTTTTATAATACTGTTTTAATTTTTGTTTTTAAATATGTATTTATCATTCTTGAATATAATGTTTCAAAAACTTGAGTGTTAATTAAAGAAATTAAAAGTTTATTTAAATGAAGTACTTGTATGTCACAGAATAATGAAAACATATCATTGTACAAAGACAAATACATGAATAGAAATTATTATATATTTTAAGAATAGGGAATAAAAGTTGTCAATGGTCTAGATTGAATGAAAACATTAATTTTAAGTATTACTACATCCAGATTATGTTATTATTAACGTTATTGTTGTTTCAATTGTTACATGGTTAAATAATTATTAACATGATTAATATTTTTATCATGATTATTGTTAGTTAATTAAATTAGACAAAGTTGAATGTTAGATTGCACGTGCCTTGCATCTTACATCAAAGTATTTAATAATTGAAACTTGAGGCCAAAGCATTAAAGAGTATTTAATATGCTCTTTCATATAAAAGGAAACTGTAAGTCTGTAACAACCTATATTATCCACCTAATTTTACATATTTCACTACCTACCCAACCACCTTCTTACAAAATTTACATAAAATTTATTGGTTTCTATATGTTTGCTAATACTTGTTTTACATGAAGATAACAGATATTAACACTATAATATACTTTTAATCAATTTAACCACTGATATACTCCTACGAAAATAATACATTTCATTCTCAAACTTTTTCTCATGTTTCAATTTTTTCTTTTAAGTTTTTTACTTTCATTTTAACATTCTCTAACTTATTATTGTCCAATAAATTAATTTTTTCCCCAACAATGCTTAACTATCCTCCAATAACTTAAACGTTTTTATTATTTTATTATTTTTTGTTGTTGAAGGAACGCTTTTATTATCTTTTTCCTTATCTGTTGTGTTTAATTTTCTTTCCATCTATATTAGTGAAATTAGACTAAAAAAAATTATGATCACTTCATAAATACCCTTGAAAGAGACAAAAGAGGGCTAATCTTACCTTTGAAAGGAATTTATCATGTATATTGAGTTAAAACATAAATATCGTTTGGAAGATGGTACAAATATCTATCCTAATAAGTTAGAAAACAAAAACCAAAGTCACTAATTCTCAAATATAAGATACAAGAGCATCCACCTCCAAAACCATTTGCAAATTACCTCTAAATCACACAACTCTTGGTTTTGGACATAATCTTTGCAGCTCTCAAACTTGAGTATCAAAACGAACCCATTCTAGAAATCAAAATCAAAGATTGAACCATGAGACGAGTAAAGAATATGATCAATTGCTAGACATGGCGTTGAGAAAGGTTCGTAACTTAAGCTTCAAACGGGTAAAAAATTATAATGAATCTCATTTTTTTAAACTTTGTTTCCTTTTGTATTTCTCCCATCAAACATGTTATTTTAATAATTTTCTCTCCCGTCCTCATTCATCTTCTCAAGAAAAATTGGAAGATGGAAACTTTGGAGTTTATACATAAATTAAAAATAATGATTTTCTGTCTTACTGAAATCACTTGGTGGAGTGGTTTTAGAACATATACTTTATTTTATCATTATATTTGGTTCTAAAGTAAAAAAGTGGCATCATGAAGTGTTTAAAGAAGACTCAGATTAAAGAAATACTTTGTTGGATGATATAATAATGACAAAGAATAAAAAAAATTCCCTGACTGATTATTAATAAGAAGCTAGATTACTTCATCACACAAGCAACAAAACTTTCAAGTTGTGTTGAAACTTACAAACAATAATCACAAAACGCGCTTTCTTCCAAAGGGCTCTAGTCAATCTTTGTAAGTTAACGCAGATACGTCTCTCAAATCATTTTCATTCCAATCCATGCATGGACGAAGAAATTACAAGGAGAACGATGCAAAACTAACACAATTCAAACGATTACGGTTCATGGTCCACGTTGGACAAAACTTAGTACTACTTGACGAGGTTAAAGTCATGTTCTTTAGAAGCTTGTTTCAAAATGCTCACATGCTTTTCCACTGTTTTCTCTGTAATTAGGTTGTCACATAAACGACAAACAACACGGAATCGCCAGCAGTTTCTGTGCACATTTTCACGTTCCTAACCCCACCAATATTTAACCTTATAAATCAACCAAACCACACAAAAAGCAAACCAGAAAAAAGCATCAATCAAGGAAAAACCACACTTTCAATTTCGACAACCCCAAAAGACAAACAACGCAAAATGGAAAAAGAGGGTGACACGTGGACAATGCCGCCGTTCTGGGCGGCGGAGAACCGAGACCGCCGCCGCCTCCGCCGCTCTTACTCTCTTTTACGCACCTCCACGTCCCTCCTCGTACTCTTCCTCGTACTCGCGCTGGTCTTCGCGCTCATCGTAGTTCCGACATTGCACTCGTTCGCTTCCAACATCTCTAAACCTCGTACGGTGAAAAACAGCTGGGATTCCCTCAACCTCGTACTCGTGCTCTTCGCCGTTGTTTGTGGCTTCCTCGGCAGAAACAACACCTCCGAAACCCTAACCCCGCATTCTCAGAGAACTTTTTCCAACCCTTCCACGCCGCCACCCACGTGGTACCAATACGATTACTCTCACAGCTACACTCCTCGTCGATCATTTACTAGGCTGAGGAGCTTCAACTCCTACCCCGATCTCCGCCAACCGATCGCCGCCGATGAAAGGTTCCGCTTTTACGATGATACTTACCTCCTGCAACGTGGGCACCCGAGTAATGAGGCCGAAGAAGAAGAAGAAGAAAAGGAAATAGGAGTTGATAATGTCGTCACCGCGCCGCCGCAACTGGGGACACAGACTGTTCGGAGAAATGTCCAGGGAGCGTATCAAGTGGAAACTGTGGAGAAGATTGAAACGGATGATGTAGATGCGACGATTTCAGAGCCGCCGCCGCCGGCGATTCGGACGGAAGTTGTTCGGCGAAATGTCGAGCGGTTACATCGATCGGAAATCGTGGACAAACACGAAACACATGATTCAGCTGTGGAGGAGATTTCACTACCGCCGCCGTCTATTCCGCCGCCGGCGACGAGAACGAAAGGTGCCCGGAGAAACGCCAAGAAAACATATCAAGCGGAAACCGTCGAGAAACTTGAAATAAACGATTTAGATTCGCAGAGTTCACAACCTTCGCCGCAGATGATTCGAACGAAGGGTGTCCAACGAAATGCCAAACCGGAAAGAGATTATTCGTTTGTAAAGACTGAACCGCCGCCGCCGCCTCCTCCTCCGCAGCACTCGGCGGAGGCGAAGACGGTGCAGCGTAAGAAGAAGAGAGGGACTACCACTATAGAATTCTTGACATCTTTAAAAGGGAAGAAGAAGAAACTAAGGCAAAGAAGCGTTGAAAATTTTGATAGCATTCTAAATTCTGAAGCTTTATTGCCACAACCGCCTCCACCGCCGCCTAAAGTTCTTCAGAATTTATTTTCTTTGAAGAAAGGGAAACAAAAAACCACCCACAATGTTTCTGTGGCAATAACAAGTGTATCAAACAAGAGGGTACCTGGTTCTTCCTCTAGGTTGGAAGATAATGTGATGATGGCTGGTAATGAGTCACCTTTAAACCCTATTCCTCCTCCGCCGCCGCTTCCGCCGTTCAAGTTGCCGGGGTGGAAATTCCGGGTGCAGGGTGACTATGTGAGAGTTGACAGCATTGGTAGTTCACGTAGTGGATCACCTGATTTGGACGAAGTTAGTGTGGACACACCAAAAAGTAGTACTACTCATGAAGAACGAAGCCAAGTGAATAGTCCTTTTGGCAAAGATGGTGAAGATTGTGCAAGTGTGAGTGCAGCCTCATTGTTCTGTCCTAGCCCTGATGTTGATACCAAAGCTCACAACTTCATAGAGAGCTTCAGGGCTGGTTTGAGGATGGCCAAGATGAACTCCATGAATGAGAGGCAGGGGATTGGAAGGTCCAATCTTGGACCTTCACTACCCCGTGAATGGTGAAGATGTTTTGTTTTGCTTAGTTTGTTTAATTTTGAAAACAGTTTTTTTGCATGATAATTGTTCAGACACACATACACAGGGTTTAAATTGGTATAGAGGAATGGGAGCAGTGATTTTTGTGTAAGAACATTCTGACTTGTAGTTGTTGGAGTGGTTTTGTTTGGTTTGCATATGAAATGAGCAGTTTCGGATGTTGTATTGACTGAGAAGATTTTGAATGTTATTCCATGCCATTGTACAAAGTTATTTAATTAATCAGTGGACAGTTTGAGTAATTCATTTTGTAGCTCACTGTATTTCTATTGAGAGAGTGTTGCTTCACAGAGATAAACTAGTCATTTGCTGCATTTGACAAATATGACAGCAAGTATACTAGTGAGTTTCAAATTCATTCCATACATTGGGTGGAGTAGAAAGAAATGCGAAGGAAAGAAAGGAAAGGAAGAGAAAGAGGTAAAGCTTTTGCTCTGAGTCCACAATTTTATTTATTTTTCATTCAGAAGCAAGATTTTAAGGTAAATGGAGGTTTATCCTTCTTAATAAAATACTTTCTTTTTCCTATTTTGTTTTTATTTGTATAATGTTGGAATCAATTAATGGCATTATTCTTTTCACGCTTGAAAGCTAATCAACCAAATAAATTCTGTAAAAGACAAATACTATTAATTGATTCAAATTATTGCAAAAAATATTGATTGATTCAAATGTTTGTTTTAACCCATTTATAATAATGGTGGAATTGCAGTTGCTGAAAAATAAAATGTAAAACGTGATGACAAAAAATAATATATATTGGTTAGTTGTTGTTGTTTTTTTTTTTTTTTTTTCTCTATAGTGGTTTCCTGCTTTTTCGTTTTTTTCATCACATCAAAATAAATTTTTTATATAAGTTATTACGAAGATCCTAATAATGAAAAAGTTAAATAAAAATAATATGATGATCCACAGAGACTTCATTTTTTGTTGATACGATTTATCTTAAAATATAAAAAGATTTAGAATAAATGAATTAAAAAAGTAAAATATTATTATTTTATTAGATGTCTTAAGTTGCATGCAACATTTTCCAACTTTGTAATCATGCATAATTGCAAAAGCTAGATAAAAATGGTGGTTATTATAATGAAGAATCTGACTTTAGCAAAACAAAGCAAAAAGCTACCCTGGCTTATAGAAGTTAATAAGAAATAAATATGTGAAGTGAGAGATGATTTTATTCTTATCATTGCTCACCTTCTATTTCTTCAGTGATCTATCCTCTTCCAAGCTATATGTAAAAGAAATAAACACATAGAACAAAATCATACAAGGGTCTCATAATAATTTTAATGAAAACAAGTTTAATTTAAACCCAAGAATTTGATTGAATGAATTCTATTAAACCCTGTGATCTCTCATCATAAACCTTTTTCTCATCTGCTATGCCTTTATATATTTATATACATCAGCTTGTGAGACTTTTCTGGAGTCAAACTATTACCTAACTAGAATTTACTGAGATAACAAGAAATTAAAAATTTGATTTGCTTAAAAGGAAACTGTTGTCAAAGCTATGATTCCTTATCTGAGTTAATTGTTTGATTGAGTCTAGAGTGTGTTCTTCCCTTACACTCCTAATCCTCTTGCTTTGGTGAGGATAATGCTTAACTTGAAGTTCATACAATGGAATGGTTCATGCAACTGCCAAAATATGCTTCTATATCATCTGCTTTCTCATCACTGTTAACCTGCCATCATGAAATTTAAGGAATAGGAGGTTTAAACAATGGTCAAATAGGAATTAATTTCAGCTGCTTATTATAACCACAAATTGCATAACAAAATTATGATACCTTCAAAACCTCTATGCATGAGTTAATACAAGTAAAATACAGAAGTTACTCTTACATTACATCCATCAGTTTTCATACAATAACATAATCCACTCTAAAATAGGGTATCTTTTTCCTATCTTGTTAACCCGGAATTTTTTGTAGTAACACATTAAAGTAATATTTTATTTACAATATTGAATACACTATCATTTAATTATAAATAATTAAGTATATAAAAGGTATTAAATTTTATATTAATTATTTCAAAATTAAAAAAATAATATGATGTCTAATTAATTTACAAAGTAAAAGTAAGGTATCCTCTATTTATAAAATACGACCTTAATTTTCACGCAATAAATCAGAATACACGTTAAACGTGATTTTTATACTAATTATTATTATAAAATTATTAATAACATTAATATATATATATATATGAGTATATTAATATGATTAACCAAATATAAAAAATTTGAATTCATATAATACTGAACTAAATCAAAGTCGTTCTGGTTCAATAAAATAACACTTCCGGTTCGAGCCGAAGTGCGGCCCAAACTCCAACCGAACCGGGTCTAAAGGCATAGCTTATTTAAGCGAACCGAGTTCTCTTTTCGATTTTGGTTTGAGAACCAATACTTCCCCACAAGGCTCTCCCTAAACCCTAAGCTTCTGCAAAACCCTATTTTCCCCATGTCCGATTTCGAACCAAAATCCGACCCGAAGACCCGAACCCGGGCCTACGATCCCTACAAGGATCTCGATGCTCCAATTCGAAACCTCTACCACCTCCCAACCTCGCCGGAGTTCCTCTTCGTCGAGGAGGCCCGCCGCAAGCGCCGCTCATGGGGCGAGAATCTCACCTTCTACACCGGCTGCGGCTACCTTGCCGGAGCCCTCGGCGGTGCCGGCGCAGGCCTCGTAGGCGGTGTCAGGGCCTTCGAGTCGGGCGACACAGCGAAGCTCCGAATCAACCGCGTTCTGAACGCGGCGGGACACTCGGGTCGGGTCTGGGGAAACCGGGTCGGGATACTAGGGTTACTGTACGCCGGAATCGAGAGCGGAATCGAGGCGGCGAGAGACGTCGACGATGTATGGAATAGCGTCGCAGCGGGGCTCGGCACCGGCGCGCTGTACCGGGCGGCGAGAGGGGTGAGGTCAGCGGCGGTAGCCGGAGCGGTGGGTGGCGCTGTCGTGGGAGTGGCGGTTGCGGGGAAGCAAGCTTTGAAACGATATGTGCCTATATGAAATCACTTGGTTTGAGTGCGAAACAGAAAGTGTTATATGTTTTAATTATATAAAATTTGGAGGTATAAAGGAATAGCTTAGATTAGAGTGTTAGAAAATTGTAATGGTTATGTGATATAGGGTGGTGTTGATGGTAGTAACTGATGCATCTTTTGCAGGTTGCAGAGTATTGGTTGGTTTCATGCCATGTTTTTTCAGTTTTACTGTGTGATTTATTGAGTCATCTTGTGATGCATATATATTTTGATCTTAAATGGTGTCTCCCTGGACATTGCCACTGGTAGGACATATATCGACTTTGGAGCTATATTAGTAAAGTTGGTTATGGCTTGTAATCAGTGATGATGTTTACCGTGTTTTGTTTCAATGTATATGCACAAAAGAAGCATTTTTGAGAGTCAAGAGTTGTTCAGAAAATCTGCTTCGGTTTTTGATAAAACGGGTTTCCTATTAACCTACAGTTGGAGGGGGAATTTTATCAAAAGCATGTGGCAAAGCTATTTATGTCCAGGTCGTTAGGATTTTCTAGATGAAATGAAATTGTTGCTTACAATGACGCCCAAATCTTGGTGCTTGCTCCATTTAATTGTGAATATGAGAGTTTTGTGTATCTAAATTTATCTCTGTATACTTTAATCATAATTAACTATTTGACCTACCGTGCGTTTAAGTCAGAACGAAAAATAAATAAATTTTACAGTAGGTGAATATTTAAGACTCAGATTGCGTACGAAACATTATTCCGCAATACCTGCAAACGCGATAGCAGTGGCAGTGAAAACTTTGGAATGACACGAAGGTAGTGAGATGAAAATGTAGGAAGAAGTCAAACTCGTGGTGGTGGCAGCAGATGGATAAGGTTTAGTTTCTTTCTTAAAAAAGGTGAAAAGTATATAAGGTCTTTTCGTCGGAGACAATAAGAGTTGAGTTAGAATAGATGGGAATGCCAGAAACAATTGCCTTCTTTGAAGGTTTTATGAATTGAACGAACTTTCAATCCTTTTACAAGGTAGATTGAATCAATAAGTCGGACAAGCCGTTTAGACAGCCCTATGTAAAAATCTAGGAGTCAGTTAAGTGACATTATAAAATAATAGGATAAATTGCTCATTCAATAACAAATGAACAAATATTACTTTTTAGTTCCAATATTCAATTTTTTAACTCGCATATATGTTAATCCCTATAAATTTTAAACAATAAAATTAGTGGTCTAAAAACGTACAATAAAAATTATGTATAGGGACTAAAAGATAAAATATGTAAAATTATAAAAACATAAATAATAAAACATAATGAGAATAAATAATGACTTCAAAAATAATTATTACCAAAATAAATAAATTAGCAGTCATAAAGTGTAGTTGAATAACAATGTATCAATTCTTATTCAAGGAATGATTTACGATCTGATAAAAGAAAACCTATAAAAAGAAAGCCTGAAACAAATCGAGTTTCAAAAGCCTTATCTCGCAAGGAGAACATAAATTGAATGTTTGATTGACGTTGAATCCAAAATTACACAAGCATTTTACTTGAAAAGACAATAACTGTCAAATTAAGGCCAACTAAATGAAGCAGAAAGTGAGGACGACAACATTAAATGCACGTTCTTTTAAATATTTGCAACATCTAACAAAGAAAATGTTACATAATCAGCCGTGTATCTGGGGCAGCATTCTATTGTGAGCACAATTTTTGGGTTTGAATTAAATGCCTCATCTACCCTCTCTTATTAAAAAAATTACATTTCTGCAAAATTTATTTTTAGTGATTAAACACTTCAATCAAAAATTGATCAGGGACACAATCAACCAAACCCAACTGGGAATCTATAAATACCCGGGTGAACAAAACCTCATCCCCCGCCTACAATATGATTTATGACTTCAAAGGTACGTCATGGTAGCCTTCTGCTTATTCTTACAACAACATGGATTCTGGATTTTCAATATAGCCTTTGAATGCTTTTAACCATTCGGCACCAATTGCACCTGAACAGAACAAGTGTTTTGTTGGCATGTTTTACCACAAAATAAGCTTAATTTTGAGTTAAAAAGAACATCAAAGATTCAGAATGATTACCATCTATAACACGATGATCACAGCTGAGGGTCACAGACATGAAAGAACCAAACTTGAATTCTTCCGCAACCGATCCCGGAATGACCCTCCTCTCAGCTGCTCATGTAGTCAGCAATACACGAAGATAATCATTAAGAGAAAAGTGATTGCAGTAGATATAAGAAATAAAGGGGGGAAATGGTAAAACTGTTCTTACCAGATCCAACTGCAAGAATGCCCGACTGAGGAGGATTGATGATTGCACAGAATTGTTTGACACCAAATGGCCCTCCCAGGTTAGACACTGTAAATGTACCTCCCTGTAATGCAATTCAACCCAAGAATTTACAAACCAGCCCAAGAAGTCTTTATTCACAGATGAAATAAGAATAGACATGAAACACCAATAACCTCATAATCTTGGGGTTTCAAGCTGTTTTCTTTGGCTTTCTTTGCCAATTGTTTGACCTCCTCCCCTATTGTAGAGAGGCCTTTCTTGTCTGCATCCTACATATATTATGAATAGGTCAAAATGGTGATCTGTGAGTCGAATATAAGCTATAATTGAATTTCAAATACTACAAAGAGGCCCTTGCTCACCCTGATAACTGGAACAAAGAGCCCATTATCAGTCTGCACAGCTACATTAATATTCACATTATTATACCTGCACAAAAACAAAATAACAAACGTAACAATTAAAGTAATTCACAAATTTGAAGACAATACTACATGAGAAACTAATGACTTACTGTCGAATATAATCATTTGCCCATGAACTGTTACATTGAGGAACTTTGCGGAGAGCCAATGCAGCAGCCTAAAATAAAAAGCACAGGTATAAAACTTAGTTTCTTTTACTTTTTTTACAATGCTGGCAACGAGGTTTGAGCTTGTGACCACATGCAATACATACCTTAGTTCACACACACACACACACACACACACATATATATATATATATATAGTTAATATCTCCTACATAGAACTGGTTTAAGCAAAAAGAGCTCTCTTTTAGTGATTTGTGAGACAAGGGTTTTGGGCCATGATTGCAAGTCAGATAACTGAACCCCCCACTTAAAGGTTGAGCCATGTAACAACATTTGGCTAAAATTCATTTCACTATACTGCATTCTGCATTTTCACAACTGATAATTGTTGTGTACACTTAATTTTTATTCAATTAACACCAATTATCTTCCTTGTCTTTATTTATTGTTGAGTAGTACCATTTTGTTATAATTTTATTCTAGTTTGTAGTTAGTTAAGATTTATGAAAATCTTTACTTCGGTGATTTTTGCAGAGAATTTATTATAAAGAGAAGAAAGGAATGGAAGGGTTGTGTCGAGATGCAATACATAACTTAGCTAATATATACATACACATATACATACATACATACAAGTCAGAGATAACAAAATGAGTGATAATGTCTCCAAGTAAAGTCTTTTCTAGAATGAAGAGACAATCTATCTCAATATGTTTAGTTCTCTCATGAAATATTAGATTTGAAGCAATACGAAGAACAACTTGGTTTCACAAATGAGAGAAATTTGTGACTTCCGCAAATCTCAATTCTTTAAGCAACTGTTTGAGCCAAATAAGCTCACAAGATGCAGCAACTCTTTACCCATTGTTGGTGGCTTGGTGTAATGAAAACTCTGGAATGTAATTATTCTCTGTTTATTTGGTGTTATTTCATTGTTATCCCAATTACATGATTTTATAGTGTGAATATTATTGGGAAAAACTTTTACACTATGATCTGAAAGAAGTTTCTAATTGACTCATCCAAGGATCGAACTACGTTGACTAGCCTTGCATTTGACCTTTGTTTTCTTAAAATCTTTATCATTTTAAGGGATTGATAAAAATCAAAGGATTTAGGATTTTTTTCACATGAGGAATCATGCTAGAGTATTTTAGCAGGTTAAGGTGACACGTGATATACCATGGAATACAGAAAAATCATTTATATTGCATCTAAGGCAAGCCAAGCAGCCAACATATTTCATATTCTGCATAATACTATTTTGCTCACAATCTGTTTAATAAAATTTCTCTTTGAATTTGGTTCTGTTTTACTTTGTCTTATACCTTGAACTTATATTGATTAATTATTGCTCTCAAGAGTATAAATATATTTTATTTTGATCATTAAATTTACAACAGCAGGCAAGTCCTTGAAGTAATGATATTTAAATACTCATTGAAAATACTACATCAATTGGTGTGTTGCCAATTATGTAACAACCATTAAAAAATACAATAATTGAGAATGAATTCCCCAAAAGCTAGCTCAAAGTATTAGGAGTATTTTGAACTATTAGAATTGATTGAGAATGAATTAAGCCTTACTACAACTATTAGACACCCGTCATGCCTAAAAATTGAACATTTGGAGCATGAAATTTGCTGGATTGGACATTTGTTGAATGCCCAAGTAATGAGGAATATTTTGGCCATATACCTAGCGATTGTGAAACCTTAACTGTAACAACTCCGCAATTAAAGAAGGAACTTTCCCATTCATTATAGGCTAACATACTAACGTAATGCTCTTCAATCATTTTCACCTTAAGAGTCTATGATGTATAATGTAGCCAAATAGATAGAGACAAACAGGGGTTCCTTTGAGGAAAATCGGTCCATGTAACACAACACTTAGACATTTATTTCTAAGCTAAAATCAAACAAGAGAAAAGTCATTTGATATGATTTTAGCTGTCATATAGCATTCCACAAGCATTATTTCTTAGATAAGATGTCGACATTCCCTACTTATTAAGCACCGAATAAGCAACCAAAACATAAGATAAAAGGAAGACAATCTGCAAATTACAAGAACAGATATAATTTCAGATAAGAATCCAATACCTTGATTACGAGGTCATTAACTGATATGCGGGAGCCACCAGAGGCTTCTTGCAATGAATTGAGTTTGCTCCGTAAACTGCAGACAAAGTGTTCGAATTATCAGAAATAATATGTATGGCAGGTAAAGCTTTCAAATAGTGATTATAGAGACTTACCTCATGAGTTTGTCAACACATGCATCCACTGTTAAATAGTAATGAGGAATAGTTTGCTTTGATAATAATAGCCGTGAAGCTGTGACCTGTAAAAATAGTTTTAGTTAAAAACATCACGCATGCTTACACAACACAACATATATTAAGATCAGAACTTGCATAGAAGTGAGGAAAAGTATATTATGAGGAAAAGTACCAAGGAGACATATGAAACTATGTTCACAAGAAAATTAGAACATCATGTGACATGGTCCAAAAAATGGTCTTTGATTTACACTTGAAACAGAAATACCGTCTAATAAAATTTCTGGACTTCTTCAGCAAATTACCTTCCGTATCTGAGAGACAGGAATGTCGACATAATCCAAAGCTGCATCTGTTGCACCCTTGGCCTTTGAGGGTGCAGAAACTTGACCAGAAGCTGCATCAGATGCTAAAATAGGTTATAATATAATCAATTCAATCAGCCACATATGACAAGATATCCTAGAGCAACCAAGATAAAGTGAGGAATTCTCTAGCATAACAATGAAGTGTTCCCACTATAATATGTACAGAATACAGGCAAATTAATATATAAAAAGATAGAATGATACCCAAGAAATCTTCAATATCGGCCTTCACAATGAGTCCTTCATGTCCTGTTCCTTTAATGTTAGAGAGAGGTACCTACATCAGTGAGGGAAATAGATTATGTAGTTCTTTTCCAGAAAGACCTCCAACCATATAATTTGTTATTAATAACTAACATTTTTTTCTTCAGCCAACTTTCTAGCAAGAGGACTAGCAAATATGCGATCTCCAGATGAAACACTAGGTTTTGAAACCTTTGGTTCAGGTTCTCGAGCAGGCTCCTCTGCCACCTCCTTCTTTGGTGGGGATGGAGCAGATGTTTCTTTGGCAGGAGGTGCACTTGGTTCAGATGCTGATGGTTTGTAATCTTTAAACTTAGCAATATCCCCCTCATCTTCAACAGTTATGGCAATTACCTATGAAAGAAATTCTTCATGTTACCAATAGTGATGCCTTCGTATGTCTATAGAGTTTGGAATGTAAAGCAAAAATATTTTTCCTTGCAATTTCAAACTGTGGAACAATAAATAAAAAGTCCTTTTCAAACAAGAGATGAGGGGACAGCCAGAAGAAATCAATACCTCACCAACTTTAATTTCTTTTTCCCCATCTCCACGGACTATCTTGGCCAGATAACCTTCTTCCATACTTTCCATTTCAACAGTAGCTTTATCCTTCATATGAAATACATTTATGTCAATGTTCGCACAAAAACCTTAACAGAGGTATTTTATGTGCCAAGTCTCTGGTACAAGAACCATACAGTTTCAACTTCACAGAGCACTTCACCAGGAGAAACTTTATCACCTTCTTTCTTCAACCATCTCGCAATGTTACCCTGCATATAATTAGGAATTCTTTAGGAGAAACCATAACCCACTATACGACAATATCATTTATTCAGAAAAGTAGAAACCTCTGTCATTGTAGGTGAGAGAGAAGGCATTCCAATTTCCTGGTGGGGGGGTAGATCTGAAATATATTCACCAGTATTGGTGATTAAATCAATAAGTACACTTTAAATAGTCTCAAAACATAATATTTTCTTAAATAAAACAAAGAAAAAAGGAAGCTTAAGTAGAGGTGTAAGACTGTAGAAACTTTTGGAAAGATACAATTCTTCTTTCCTAGAAACAATATTTTTAGGTAACAACCAATCAAGTGCAAGGCATCTCCTGTAAGGGAACACAAATGATGGAGAAGCATAAGCTGCGGCGTGAAGTGAAAAGTCTCATAACTGTTGACAAGTTAAAGGAACATTACATTCAGTCTTGTAATGTTAGACAGATTTAAAACCATTCACGCTTGTATCTCCACCAAAAAATTCTTAAGATTAGAACACCTATTACCACATAAAGTGGTTGAGAGTTTCAACTTTCCACTCTATTCTTCTTAAATAAGTAAAATGTGGCACAAGGTAAATCATGTCTGTGCACAATGCATTGCCTTTATGCTGAAAGAGTTATTTTGTATAGGGGAGATTAGAGATATAAACCATCCTTGTACCCCTAGCTAACAACTTCTTTTAGGGGACTAGGTCCGCTTACAGGATTATTAGGCCATCTCCAGCCCAGTGTCTCCTTTTATTTCTTATGCATCTTAAATGGGTCTTATCATTACACATCACTTATTTTTTCCTTTTTATAATTTAAGAAGTTCATCTCTCCAACCTAGCATCTCCCTTTTTATACTTTTTATACCGCACATATTTATTTATCCACTCAATAATGCATCTTATTTCTTTTTTTGTGTGTAAATAAATATTACACTATATACTGCTAAAAGTTATTTTTGAGCTCACTTACACAATGTGCTTGGTGCAACCACGCCCACCGGTTGCTTTTACAAAAAGCACAGTTCTTAACTGGTAAGAACTGCATTCCATAACCGATGGAGATGCCCATAGCATATTATAAAAAAAAAAAAAAAAAAAAAAAAAAAAAAAAAAAAAAAAAAAAAAAAAAAAAAAAAAAAAAAAAAAAAA
>Ga0099824_1002498_pt1 | contig 26893 bp, 16 predicted proteins | sample SiratrowhiteBW_FD_76837 | JGI IMG/M metagenome (GOLD analysis project Ga0099824, IMG submission 76837) | Root nodule microbial communities of legume samples collected from California, USA - Siratro white BW | ecosystem: Host-associated > Plants > Roots > Nodule | place: USA: California...
CTCTATGCTTTGCTTCTCCCTTTCATTTCGTTTCTAACTATTTTTTCTCATTATTTTATTCTTTACCCTGTGAGAAAATTTTCATTTCTCCTCCTGAGTGGAATGGAGATATATCACTTTTCAATGCATACGAACATTATTTTGATTTTTTAATTTGGTGTAATTTTCAAAAAAAAAAAAATTAACAAGATTTTTAAAAATTTATCTATATGAATAACTTTTTAAGAACTGAATTTTAAACATAATTTGATCTTACAAAACTAATACGTAAAATAAGATTTACAGTTATTTTTAAATTATTGAAATTTTTCTCTAATTGATATGAGATTTTTAACACACTTCTTTATATCAAGATGATCTAATAGATTCAATAACCTTGCTAAATATGTATGACACAATTTTAAATTTATAAAAATAAAATTATATCATCTTAACACAATTTTAATTGATATTCTTTTATTTAAATTAAAATTGTGTCATACCGACACAATTTCATTTAAAATAAAAAATATAAAATTTGATGGGTACTCAAATCATACCAAACTAACACGATTTTAATTTTACAAATTTAAAATTGTATCATGTATGTAAAACTTCGAAATCTTATCATATTAGTACCGATTTGACATTTTTCATAAAATTAAGATAAGTTAAGAAAATAGGAAAAGACATAAAATTATTATTTTTAAATTAAAATTAGTTAATTCATGAATTAATTAGTATTAATTCTTCTACAATCAAATCTTTAAAAATTATGTGTAAGTTGCATTTTTTCTGAAATTGTTTAAAGAAAAAGTTCATTCAGACAAATAATCTTTAGTAGTTAGGTTTAAAACTTACTAAGTTTATAATTTTTTCTTTTATATATTACTTAACTTTCTATTTTTATTCGATACGAGTCTTAAACTCTGTACTTAGATTCCCAACACTAAATAATAAATAGCTTTGTAGCAATTATTCTTTCATAGAAAATGCCATCTGAAATCAAGTATGAATGTTTACTCATCTTATAAATTCCAATATAAAAAGTTGAGGGTGATATACTAAACTTAATTACCATTCTATAATAATTTTAAAAATTTGCAAAACAGTCCCAATTCATATCTTTCCTCCGCAAGTCTCATGACCACTTCGCCTACCTCCTTGTCTTCATTGAGTTGTGTTCTGAGATTTCATGAGGGAACATTAAGGTCTGATAATGGCTGGTTTCGAGAGACTGGACTAGAACCACCACAGGTATGGACGGTGATGGGAAACATTCATCAATCTCAGGTTAAAAAAAGTAAAAAAGGTTCAATTCGTAATTAATGTTGAATAGGCTGTCTGCTAAAGATCTTCTGTTAATTATTTTATTATCAATTTTTTTCTATTCTTAATTACAAACAGTTAAAATATCTACAAATTTGTGTGGATGAATTTGCTAAAAGACTATTTTAAAATGATAATTTTTATACAACAAAAAAATTTGATATTTACTTGGTAAATTACAAAAATGCATGAAGTTGTTGAAAAAAAAAACGGTTGAACAATTTGATGACAATATGCAAGTAATCATAAATTTCAGACTTTCAGATCTATGAAAACTTATTTTCGAAAGATTTAAAAAAAAAATCAGGTCTGAAACACACTGAAATAACTAAATAATTTTTCTAAAAAGAAATTTATTAATTTCGGCTTTCTCAAACAAACACATTCTTATCTTTGACCAAACAATTACGCTGTTCATATATTTTCTCATATTACCTTAAGCTCTTTCTCAAGTCACCTTTTGAAATGAGACATTCAATGAAGCAAACACTTATTGAGCTATTTGTTTCTTACAACCGTGAATTTGCCTGCTTCACAGAGACACTCTGCAATATAATAGTAAAAAATCCATCAGGGAGCAACACAAATGGCAAAAGAGACTCAGAATTATCATCGAAGACAGTTTGTTGAATTCGAGAAGCAGGTAACAACATGACAAACAGTTTTTTGCATGGATGAAATTGAAAAGAATGAGCTTAGGTCACTCACCAGAGGAATTCCTTTTGCAGCTCTTGCAGCCAAGTAGGCACAAGGTTTGAAGAATTCTCCATACAACTCTGACCATTTCTCCAATTTTGAATATATGTACTTGGATCCAAGAGTGTCAGCCCAGAATAGGATACCTCCCCTTGTGAAATCAATCCCAAAATTTAGAACAAGTACAGAGTTTTGATAAGTGCCAAGTAAATAACAAGACAAACCTGTAAGGTGGAAAACCCATGCCCATGACAGAGGAAACATCGAGATCAGCAGCTTTGACTGCAATACCTTCGCCAAGAACCCGACAAGCTTCGTTCACCACAGGAAAGAATATCATCTCAATGATTTCCTTTTCTTGTAACTTTACAAGCTGTCAAGGTTCAGATTCACAACATCATATCCACAGGAATTTACAATAAAAAAATATACTATGAACTAGGAAGGGTTAAAATACCTTAGGATCAACGGAGACACCAGTAAAGCTCCTAGCCTTCTCAATATAGTTTTTCAATTCAGTATCAGGACTAGCCTTGCGTTTATCATCATACACGTAAAACCCTTTCCGAGTTGTTTCGCCTGTTAGAAGCAAGTGTTAAACAAAGATAGTCGATGAATTGGTTTAATAGAATAAGATGGAGCACATAATTGTTATGTAAATATTTTCCACATAGATATAATACTGTCAGAATTCCAATTGATGCAGGAGTTTATCTCTACCAGCTCTCTTATCTTCTTGCAGAAGGGGAATGAGCATTGACTTGTAAGTTCTCTCAGGAAAATTCTCAATAAATTGCATACCAGTAGCAATCGCCACACCAAACCCAACAAGGTCAACCAATCTGCATTAGTAAACAAGTGTCAAATCATGCACTTAAAGAATTGATAGAGAATATCAAGAACTTATCTAATCACTAATACCTAAAAGGCCCCATGGGCATTCCAAATTTGCTTATTACTTCATCAATTTCATAAACATCTGCACCACGTTCAACAAGCAAGAGACCGGCTTGGGTATATGGGAAGAACATCCGGTTAACAGCAAATCCTGTGCAATTTCCAACCACCACCGGAGTTTTCTTTATCTTCTTTGAAATATGTAACACGTCAACTATCACTTGAGGAGAGGTCTTGTTGGTACGCACAATTTCCAGAAGCGGCATAACATGTGCAGGACTAAGGAAGTTACAGGTCAGATATTTAAATCAGCGGAAAGAAAGAAAATAGTAACCAAATAAAATATCTCACCTGAAAAAATGGGCTCCAACAATTCGATCTTTAGACTTGGTTTTCTCTCCAATCAGGTTCAGGTCAATTGTGGAAGTGTTACTTGCAAGTATACAATGAGGTGGACAATACTTTTCAAGATCAGCAAAGATCTGCTGCTTTAAGGGAACATTCTCAATAACAGCCTATCCAGACAACAAACACCAAAAAGGTTAATGATTTCCCAAGCAATGGGTAACATGCAACTACGATCCTGATGACAGTAAATAAGCAAAGTTTATTTTGCATTTCATAATACAACCTCTATCACCATGTCCACATCTCGGAAGCTTCCATAATCAAGGGTACCTTCTAGAAGAGAGACTGCCTTTTCAAATTTTTCCTGGGTCATTTTACCTTTCCTAACACGGCTCTGTAAGTTTGCTGTTCATAGGGAAAAAACATTACATGAAAACAGGTAAACAGCATCGTTTATTTCTTAATTAAAAATGCGGATTGAATAGGGACTGGTGAGAGCCAACTCATAAGAATTATTCTCACCTTTAATCCTATTGATACCAGCATCTAAGAACTTCTCATTTACTTCTTTCAAGATGACAGGATAGCTGCTAAGAAGTAAAACTGTTGCTATTCCAGAGCCCATTAGTCCTCCACCAAGGACCGCAACCTTCTTGATGTTTCTTGGAACCAGACCAAGATCCGTAACCCCAGGTACCTGTTCATGTCGAGAGGTATTGAAAAATTCATATATGTAGAATTTATGCAAAAATTTAGCACTCAGAATCAGGCTAGCTAATTATGCTTCACAGCCATATTTATCCATATAAAAATTGGATTGAACATCTGACCCTAACCCAATCACAAGCTGGATCAAGGACGAAGGATTGCCCAAACCATAACAAGATTATTCTGACTATATTACTAGATAATGTGAGGCATCTTAACACCCCTTCACCTCCATAGTCTGATGTTTGCAAGATTAAACAGTTGTGGGTAGCCCAACATCAAGACTAGATACATTTTGATACCATATTATGCAATCCCAGTCTTGAAATGCATAATAGCTTGTGCCAATTGTCTTCTTTCTATGCGTTTTTTTTTTTTTTGCTTGGAGTAGATGCAGCGGAATGATCATGAAAAGAAGATGTTGAAGTATTTGAAATGGAGTTTGGAAGTGAATTATGTGTGAGGAGGAAGCAAGAGTCTAGTCTAGGAGACTACTGAGAATTCTTGAACAAGTTGAAGAGGCAAAAGTTCCCCAACATTTCATTACTTATCCAAAACGTAAAAATAAGTTACATAAGCATCCTATTTATAGCCTAAATTAAGACTAACCCTAGCTTGTATGACAAGCTTCTTAAAAACTTTCCAATTAGAGAATGACATTTGTCAAGCTATGAATAGAGAGTATCATCTCCATTGGCGAGGTGACATGTGACAGGAAGCACGTATAGGCGCCACCTAAGTCCAACATAAGTGCCACTTCAGTCCTAACTCTTAATCCTAGGCGCTAGCTTTCTCTCCCTCTTAGGGTTAAGGTTTTAGCCCAAATTCAAGGTCCAAATTTAAACTCCTATGCTACTTTGGCTCAAAATATAAAACCCAAAATAAATTCTACATTACTCTATATAATTTTTTACTAGTAGAGGTCTTGTTATCTTGAAACTCCAAAGTCTCTAGTGTGATTTTCTCCAATTTTTGAACTTGGGCTCAAATGTTTGTTTGGTGGCCCAAAAAAATCCAATTAGGCCCAATCGCTTGATAAACTTTTGATCAATACTCTAGCTCAGTGACCTCTATATTCTTGTTTCAGTCTTGGAAGCATGATTGCATCACCATATTCCATGTTTTGAAATTATCTCTAGAATGATAGAAAATAAAAGGTTGGAACGGACATGAAAGGGGAACAAATGAACAAGTTTAGGCCCTTTGTGCATATCTTACATGATGTTAATAATGCACAAGAGAACAAAATTTTGATAATTCAATTTAAAAATCATTGTCAACTAATTGACCAACAAAAATAAGATCACTAGTGAGACTAAGTGAAACAAACACATAGTTAAATATGATGAAATATCTATCACCCATTGTTGTGATAGGTAAATGGTTTCCATCTCCAGTATGGATTTGGAGATTTCCCCAGTATCTTGTGACATTTGTAAGGGTTTTAGCACTGTTGGTCATATGATTGGATGCTCCAAAGTTAAAATACAAATAAAAATGGGTAGAAGATTTCCCCAAGAGCCCTAAAGCACAGAAGCTGTAATATCATTCGTGAACAAATTAATGGGTCAAAGTTTGAAGGCGGGTAAGAGCATTATGCTGCACATTTCCTCTATGCACAGAGCTACGAGCAAAAGCAACAACCGAGACAATAAAGGTTGTGGCAATTTTCTAGGTTTGACTCATTGGACTTTTTTTTATGATTTGACCATCTTTTTTGCAGTAATTGCAGAATTTTTTAGAAAGCGTGAAGCGAAAGTCTAAGTCCTTTGCAACAAAAACATTGAATAGTTCTCAAGACTTGTTTTCTAGGTTTGCTTTGCATGCTGTCTGCAACTGGAAGAGATATTGTTCTTCGTGAAGTTCATTTAGGCATGCATCTAAGGAGCATATAGTATCTCTGTTCATAAGATTGAGCAGAATACCTTCAAAATCTAATCTCAACTCAATAAGAAATTAATCTCGTTTAGTAGTTTCATGAACTTTTTTCACTACAGTAACACATTTAATTGACAAATTTTCATAAACAATGTCTATGTATTCAGTCCAAAAATTCATCTAAGGGAGACTTTCCTATTGAAATATGGTTATTTCAACTTCAAGCCAGAACCTTCTAGCAGTGTTATTCTTTCTACAAATTTTCTTTAGATAAGCCAATATCTTGACTGCAATGCTGAATGGTCTAAAAGATTGAGGACAATATTGAGATCAACAGAGCCTATGATCCAAGTCATGACTTAAGTGTCTTTGATTTACCACTTGGCATATTTAGTGTTTTGTTCATCTTTATCGAGAGAAGAAATGCTACCATCAATATCGCAATTCCTTCCTTTTATAAATATCTAGAACTGAAATGCTCAGGTTGCGTACCAACTAGATGTCATAAAGAATTGAGTGGACATTGAAAAAGGGACAGAGGACAAATGAACTTTTCTAGAGTAGGACAGAACTGAGATAATAAATACAAGAGGCAAGGAATTCTGGGCAAACCTAGGTAGGATCGCACCTCAGACTAAAATCGTGTTAAACTCTGAAAAACTATGTGTTCATTTTGAGAAATCTCATACAAATAATATAATAAAATAACATTTCAGCCTTGAAAAGTAGCTGAACACAAATGCTAACCTACATCTGTGTTATCCTAATTAAGTAGATAACGACATAATTATGTACTTACAACTATTCTAATTAAGGAAATAATTACGAAATCAGCAATCATACTCAAGGGGTATCACATAATTCCAGCTGCGGGATCTGCTTGATTGAATGGCCAAACATTCTGAGGGGATATGTTCAAAGAAAGTCATTGGAGGCTCCGATGAGGAGGGTATTGGCACGGCCTTTAGTCCGTGTGAAATTGATAAAAGGATGTCAAGAACGACACTAACAGAATTTATTAAAAAGGATACCATGGTAAATAATATCCCTGAAATTATTTTTAATCGGCCTAAAGGCATTGATTAATTCATGTAATCAACCCCATCTATTGGGATAAAATTATAGTTGTTGTGTCAAGAAGAACCAGGATTCAATGAAAATAGGAAAGATTAGAAGAGTCTTTTCAAAACTTTCATCAGATTCAATATTTCAGCTTTCAATGTATAAGTTTATAACAAACTTTTAAGCAGGAAAATGAACACTCTTTATCTCTTGATAGTTTTGTCACTCGAAGGAGGAGAAATAAGTGTAAAAATTAACACCGAAAACCTTAACAAACCTTGGAAGTTCCTCTTAGAGCAAAAAATATGTGAACTAAGCTTTTGCAAGTGTCTGACTTTACAAGTACTTCAGATGCTTCAGCTTCCTACAAAGATCAAAGACAACGTCACAACACATTTCTGCAGCAATAATATGAAAGGGGAAAAAGGTATTCTCGAGATAGATAACAACCTTCCAGAGTCCTGCACGGGGACCAGCAACTACTCCTGCTTCAATAACATCAATGCAGACCAAAGGATGATGGAGGTTAGGAGCCCGTTTTCGAGCCTGAGCTCGAGCAAATTTCAAAATCTCTAATGCTTCCCCAAGGGGTTCTAATTTGTCAGTCTTATAAAGACTAGCTATCCATGGTCGTCGAAGGCCTACAATATCCAAGGCCCACTGTCTTGCAGCTTTCACCAGATCATCAGGCGAGCTCAATCCATCCACAAGCCCCAAACTAAAAGCTTCCTTCCCTTTAACTGGTTTAGAAGTCTTCATTTAAAATAAGAGAAAAAGAAAGAGGTGAAGAAATTAATTGAAAATCACTGGACAAGCACATTGTAGTCACAATCACAACTCTTGAATAACGTAAAGGAAAACATAATTCAACACAAAGTGGAGAACTGAACAAAAAGCTTGCTGATGTTCAATTCAGAAAAATTCAAAAAGATTAAACAGTGAATGTGCTGGTTGACCGATCACCAACCTTGAGTTTGAAAACATCAGCTTTTCACATCAGTTCTTCACATTGAACAGAATGGAAAGCTACAAAAAGTAAGCATAAAAATGTACAATACCAGCATCATTTCAAGTGCCTTTGCCAAACCAACAAGACGAGGAAGTCGCTGTGTTCCTAAAAGACAATGCAAATTTTATATTGAGAATACTAAAGAAAAAGAAAATAATAAGAAAATTAGTCATGAGACATGCACTGTTACTCATGGTCTAACTTCTTTTCTATTTAACATTTATGCTTGGCCTAACTAATGTGCGAATTGAGGTATTAAACTAATTTGTATTTAATTAATAAACTCATTAAAAGCATGTAAAACTTAACCTTCAAACCCTTTCCTCTATAACTCATCCCACTAAACAATGACCAGTAACAGTGGTTAAACTTATCTTTTCAAAACAGAGAATAAACAAAAAGAGTTGTATATAGACACGTTCAACTTGAATTCATACGCAATACAATTAAATTTGATGAAAACAGAGAGGAATCAGTTACTACCTCCAAGTCCAGGAATTATTCCAAGCTGAAGTTCAGGCAAACCAAGCTGAGCAGTTGGGGTTGATAACCGAGCATTGCACGCCTATAATGAGAAATAATGGGTAATATAATAACTTTAGAAATTTACAAAGAAAAGTTTCCTTTTCGTAATCAGGTGGGAATACATACCATTGCCAATTCCAAGCCCCCACCCAAGGCAAGGCCATCAATGGCAGCAACCAATGGCTTCCTAGCCGCTGAAAAATGAAGAAAATAGATTTAAGATAGCACATAATGAAAAATAAATAGCAAATAAAGAATTTCATAGAAAAACGACATACCTTCTATAGTATCAGTCAAGATATCTACCGATAACCAACCAGGTTTTGGTCGCTCTATATGAGGAGAGAGGAAAGAGTTAGAAAATGTCTATGAATGTAACTACATTAGAAAGACACTCCCAAAAGAAGTACCTTTCAGATCTTCATCACCAAATGCAGAAATATCAAAGCCTCCAGAAAATTTTCCCTTTGCACCTGATAATGTAACATAAGATTCAGTTATGATGCAATAGCTACAAGCTAGTTGGCCAACAAGTATCTTTAGTTAAGCCCAAAACCAGTCTGCACTCATTTCCCATTTGTTCTTTCAATTCTAACAAAGCATCTGATTTCTTCACAGTTTGAAACTTCAGTGTTTATCAAAATGTTCCCATCATATCACAGGAGTAATCTAGTCGAGGAGTGAGTGAAGATGTCTACTCTAGATGGTTTGACCATCAACTTTTGTACAATACCTCTTTCAATTTGGGATCAAGGACAACTATTTCATTAGATAAGATCCTATATTAACCCTTGATCATCGGTAAGATAATCAGGAGAGTGAGGATTTGGGTAAAAGGTTATAGACTCAAGTGGTGGTTAGTTATCTATGGCGTTCTTTTTTTCCTCAGTTCAATTTAGATTAAGTTCATATATTTTACACTGTCCACTGCCAAACCATCGCACAGATTTCAGTATCAAACCCCAGTTGTTTGAATAATCTGGAAGCCTAGAAAAGCAAATTGTAAAACATACCTGTAATAACAAATGCCTTGACATCGTCTCTGCGTAGAGCCTCATCAAAATTCTGCTTAAAACTGCGAAGCACTAGAGAGAGAAAAAAGGGACACAGAACAAATTAGCAGCAAAACATAGAGTGATATTCAGCAATAGAAATAGAGTTGAAAGGGTCAAAATGTACCATCGTAGGAAAGAGAATTAACGGGAGGGTTGACGATGGTGATGACGGCAACCCCATCAGGTCCAACCTCCATGAGAGTGTGTCCTCTGCTTCCCATTGTGCTGCCACTGGTTTGACTTTCCAAGAATCAGATTTGAAGAAAAAAAGAGAGATTTTTTTGTTTAAGATGGTGATCACTGTGCAACATAAACAAGAACTCACATCACATCAACCCACATAAAGTGTATTAATGACTGTATCTACCTTTCCATAGATATCTTAAAGCCACTTATGGTCCATAAAACTCACACTAAGAAGACATATTTGCATATTAATTATCAAAATAGGATGGAGTTGTAAGAAATAATAATAATAAATTAAAGATATAACAGATTGGCTAAACTTTTTATGTTTTATAACTTAAAGTTTATAGTTTATAAGTTAAATTGTTCTAAAGTTAATTAATTGAGTATATTTATTAAATATTTTTATTTTAATTAAATTAATTTATAAATTAGTTAAATAATATAATGATTCACCCAAAGACATTCTTACTTTTTCTTCTCAAAATAATATAATAAGTTGCTGATGTTGTTTAAGTGCAATATATTACACTTTCTTTAATACCAACAAATATTTTACATTTTTTTTACTTTAGTTACAATAGTACAAAAATCATTATTAGACAGCAAAAGCACCTAGATGTTCTTTGTTTATGTTTTAAAACTTTTTAATTTTTTTTAAAAAAAGTTTACTTATGATTTTGTCTTCTCTGATTTTTTTTTTTATATATGATTTTTTGCTTGTTTTTAACCGTTTCCGTTTACATGATTTAGACAATTTGTAATTTTAGTTCAATTTTTAATATATTTATTTATTTTATTTAGATCGAGATAAATCTTAAATCTAAGATGTTAATAAGAAATTACAAAAAAAGTTAATAAAAAAAGTTAAAATGAATCAAAAGTAGATTTTATCCTGTAAAAGAGTAAAATGTATATAAATTTGAAAATTGATCAATATTACAAAATTTTTAAAATATGGAAAATAAGAAATATGACTCCAAAATCTTATATTAAAAATTAAAAAAAAAACAAAAGTATCATTTAAGAGTGAGAAAAACTTGCTTAAACGAGTTTATTCTTACTTTAATTAAGTTTTGAAAATTTATTTTAGTTATCGTTCATGTTTTTAAACATTTTTTATGGATAGATTCTTAGTTTATGTTATTAAAACTTTTTTTTTTCTTAAAAACTAAAATATATCCATATAGATAGTTTATTCACAGAGTAAATTACTATATATTATTAATATATACATATAACAAATAATATCCAACAATCTTGTTTTCTCACTCTTCTTGTTTCACGTAATTTTTGTTTAATTTTTAAATTATAATTTTTATCACAAACAATTAATAAATTGAAATAGTTCTTATACTTTAATGTTTTTATTTAAATTCTAAATAATAATATTTCATTCTTGGTTATTTAATTTTTAAACTATTAATATCGGTAAAATTAAGTAATGTCTAACATATACATATGTTTGTTGTCCACTTTGACATTATCAATTGTGGTGTCTTATACTAATAAAAGATACAAATTTAGGTATGTTTGGTAATAGATAATTTTTTATATTTTATTTTATTTTTAAAATAATGATTTTTGAAATAGTTTTTATTATTTATCAAAAAAGTTTATTAATATATATCGATTTAAAAAAGTTTTAACAGTTCTTTTCTTAATTGTACTAACATGTGACTCAATTGTGAGTGAGAAAAGAAAAAAAAATTATTGAATAAATAAATTTTAAAATAAAAATAATAAAAATATTATTGGTATATTAAAAATTTTCTAAGTGCAGAAATAAGTTTGTAAACAATTTCTTAATAGGAAGATTCAAGTGATAATAATAACATATATTTAGATATCAAAATAATAAAAAAAATGTCTTTTTACCACATAAAACTTATAAACTTCAAAATCTTATTTAACCTGTTTTTTGTAATTTCAGAAACAGTGATTTACAACTTTAACGCATAAATTAATTGTTTAATCTATCTTCTTTTATTATTGCATATGATGAAAAAATATGTAAGTTCAGATTCTATTGTTTATTAAAATTAAATATTTTAATGATATCGATGAAAAAAATTAGATAGGATATAAGGACTAGGCAATATCTGTGGTATTATCATAAGAGAGTAATAAATAATGTTATTAAGGCAAATAATATTGCGCCTTTAACCTAATTACCATAACCTTTTAACTTATAAGACATTTTATTACAATTATTTTCTATGCTATTTCCATCAACAAGCCTGAAGATAAAGCAATTAAAAATTGAAGATTTAAGAACATAATAAGGAAGAAAGATCCTAAAACATCATTGTTGACGTTGGCATAAAAAACAGACGTAGAGAACTTAATCGTATGTAAGCGTTAATAAATTGGATTTTATTATTACATAATATTTGCCATTATCAAAGTCTGTTCCAACTCCGAAAGAAATAATAAATTCTTACATAAAAAAAGCATGTAAGAATTAATAATTTTTTACATCAAGGCAAACTTTTTCATATAAATTTATTCATATAAGTTTTTATCCTACTTAAAAACATTATTAAATACCTTTGAAACATTTTCCTATTTTATTCAGCCATCCAAACTAGAAAAATACTACCTCCTACATTCCTTCCTACGAGAAAATGAAGGAATAGTTGTTTCAATTAAAACTTTTGTTAAGATAAAAAATTATGAACATGATATTTTGTATTTTGAAAAAATTCTTAAATATTGAACATTAACTAATCAAATATTACTTGCAAAGAAGGGGGAAATGGATTCTGCAATGCAGAAAGTTTCTACACATCAGAAAGAAAAAAACCTAAAATTGAATTCCATGACCAACTATACAATTACCTTGCCATCCATTTAAGTTAACTCTTGATTTTCGCCGTCTATTCTTAGTGACAACCAAACACCGTCAAGGTATATACAGAAGAAACATAACTATCAAGACTAAATACTTTTATTTTGGCCAAAGAATTATGCTGTTCAAATATTTTCTCATCATACATTATTTAGCTATTTCTGAAGACACCACAATATTCCCACCTTTTGAAACAGGAAAATTCAATACAGTCAACACTTATTGAGCTGTGTATTTCTTACATCCGTGACTTTGCCTGCTCCACAGGGACACTCTGCAAAAAAATCCATTAGACAGCACAAATAATGGAAAAAGACTGTCAGAGTTATCTATTGGGGAAGTGATCTAAGTCATTTTTACATCAACTTCTCAATAAACATTTTTATAAAAGAAAAAACAGAAAAAAAATGAAATCAGTTCTTTCCTAAATCAAAATTAAATTCTATATAAATTAATTAATAAAATCAAACCAAATTTTCCATAAATTAAAATTAACTCAACATTAAATTAATTTATAAAAAATATTTTCTAATATTTTTTTCAAAATCTGATTTCTAAATTATGGATAAACTATTTAGTTTATGGAAAAACGACATTTATTTTTCTTTGTTACCTGTCTCTTAAAAATGCTTATGTTCTCCAAATATACTTGTAATCATATGTAGAAAGAAAATATAAGAAAAAGATAACCACGTAATTTAGTATCTATTCATGTTACAAATTCTTATTTTGGACTTCATTCGTAAAATTTTATTAAATTGATCATTAGACATACAAACATTACAAGTTCACCCTGTCACCGTACATCGAAAGTTAACTCTCTTAAAACATTTTTAATTTGGTGATACATGCAACACATCATTAACTCGGTGTAATTAAGGATGCACTGTACTTATAAAAAACAAATTAAGAATGTGTTAGATGTACAAGAATCAAACTAAAAATGCATAAACGGCTATCGTAGCAAGGTTCCAAACTGGAAATGTGTACACTTATAGGATCCGATTTAACAAGTTCTAACATACCTTTAGAGACAAGATTATATGTTTAACCAGATCAATCAATAAACTTTTGCAGGTGATTCTACACAATTTTATTGAAGAACTATATGGTTATTTCCTGAAGTGCATAAGCTGATTGATCTGGTTTAATCATTATCTAATACTACGAAGAAGGCGACAACTCAAGGCTTGTTTGCTTCGCTAAGAGTTTAAAGCAGTTAATCAAGCAAAGGAGTTAACTATTTTTTTGTTTATCTATGTCTAATAAATGATATACTATAGTATCAAGTAGACGATCTTGATTTTTCTGGCTACAGATGCAATGTGCTAGTGAAGTGCCCTTTAGATCACAAAGTTACCTTAAGTTTCTATCTTTTCTTGAGTTAAAAATAGATCTATTCCTTAAAATCTACCGTGGGAAAGAACAATTTGCACACAATCCCAACCTAATGCCAATGCCCAAATAGACATTGGCTAAACCCTCCTAGAATAACATAAATAGTTTTGTATGGAATGAAATGGAAATGAATGAGCATAGCTTTACTCACCAGAGGGATTCCTTTGGCAGCTCTAGCAGCCAAGTAGGCACAGGGCTTAAAGAATCCTCCATACAACTCTGACCATTTTTCTAATCTTGAATATATGTACTTCGATCCAAAGGAATCAGCCCAGAATATGATGCCTCCCCTGATGAAATCGACCCCAAAAATTTAGAACGAGTACACATTTTTTATAAGTACGCCAAATAAATAATAAGACAAACCTGTAAGGTGGAAAGCCCATGCCCATGATAGCAGCAATATCAAGATCTGCTGCTTTGACTGCAATACCTTCATCAAGGACCCGACAAGCCTCATTTACCACAGGAAAGAATATCATCTCTATGATATCCTTTTCTTGTAATTTCGCAAGCTGTCCAGGTTCAGAATGAAAACATCAGATCCAATGGAAATTTACAAACAAATCAGACTTCAAATTTTGTTCCCTCACTAGTCAACAGATATGCTATGTACTAGGAAAAAGTAGAAAATACCTTAGGATCAACAGAGACACCAGAAATGCTTCTTGCCTTCTCAATATAGTTCTTCAATTCCGTATCAGGACTAGCCTTGCGTTTATCATCATACAAATAAAACCCTTTGCGAGTTGTTTCACCTGTTCGAATTGGTTACACAAAAGATTGTTCATGAATTAGTTCAGTAGAATATACCTGAGCATTTCATGGTTAGTAAATAAATTCCACACAGATATATCTGATCAAAATTTGATTCGATGAAGTGCTCTTTACCAGCCCTCTTATCTTCTTGTAGGAGTGGAATAAGCATTGATTTATAAGTTCGCTCAGGAAAATTCTGAATAAATTGCGAGCCAGTAGCAATTGCCACACCAAATCCAACAAGGTCAGCCAATCTGCACATGTAACTATGTAACAAACCAGGCACTTCAAGAATTGATTGAGAATATAAAGATCTTATCCGAGAATTAATACCTGAAAGGCCCCATGGGCATTCCAAATTTGGTTATTACCCTATCAATTTGATAAACATCTGCACCACGTTCAACAAGCAAGAGACCTGCTTGCGTGTATGGGAAGAACATCCGATTAACAGCAAATCCTGTGCAGTTTCCAACCACCACTGGTGTTTTCTTTATCTTTTTAGAAACATCTAATATGTCAACTATCACTTGGGGAGAGGTCTGCTTTGTACGTACAATTTCCAAAAGCGGCATAACATGTGCAGGACTAAGTACGCACAAGTCAGATATTTAGATCAAAAAGACAAAAGGGAAAAAAGTAGTTTCCAAATACAATATACCACCTGAAGAAATGGGCTCCAACAATTCGATCTTTGGATTTGATCTTCTCTCCGATCAAGTTCAAGTCAATTGTGGAAGTGTTACTTGCAAGTATACAATGAGGTGGACAATACTTTTCAAGATCAACAAAGATCTGCTGCTTTAAGGACACATTCTCAATAACAGCCTGTCCATATATCAAACACCAAAAGTTCATAACTTTCATAACATGCAACCATGACCCCAAGGACAGTAAACAAACAAATATATTTTGGAGTTTCATTATACAACCTCTATGACCATGTCCACATCTCTGAAGCTTTCATAGTCAAGGGAACCAGTGACAAGAGAGATGGCCTTTAGAAAATTTTCCTTGGTCATTTTACCTTTGTTAACACGGCTCTGTAAGTTTGCTGCTCACCAGGGAGAGAACATTACATGAGAATAGAAAAACATCACTTATTTCTTAATTAAAAAAGCAGATTGAGGGACTAGTGAGAGTAAACTCATAAGAACATATTCTCACCTTTAATCCTATTGATACCAGCATCTAAGAATTTCCCATTTATTTCTTTCAAGATGATAGGATAGTTGCTAAGAATTAAAGCTGTTGCTATTCCAGACCCCATTAGTCCTCCACCAAGGATGGCAACCTTCTTGATCTGTCTAGGAACCAGACCACGATCCGTAATCCCAGGTACCTGCCCATGACACAAGGTTTCATATTTATCATATTTATACAAAAAATTTAGCCCTCAACGGGCTACCTAATGCAGCTTCAAAACCTGTGTCTTTATAAAAAAGATTAATTGAACCTAACGGGACTCCAAAAGCAAGGTGGTCCCAGAGAGGAGGATTGCCCGAACATTATAAGCAATATGACTATATTTCGCCTCATATCCAGGTCTAGGATGGTACACATAGTTTGAAGTTTGCAAGATTGAAAACTTACAAGTGACCCAGCATCAAGCCTAACCTAATCCCAAAAGTTAGCTCAAGGTTGGTGGATTGCCCAAACCTTACTCTAGACAATATGCAACTTTTTAACAATCCTATAAAACCTCTAGTCAGAAAACACCACTTTCAAATTTAAGATACATTTCAAGCAGTTGGAAGGGTAATTGGAAATCACAAAGCAATGTTAGTTTAATTTGACATGAGACGTATTTTAAGTTAAGGAAGGTTGCTGAACATTCTTCGGTGAATCAAAAAGTTTTGAACCAATAGTGCTTAAATGGAAGGTGTTCAAGAAAAGATAATAAACAAAAAGGGAGTGTATTAAAGCCTTACACATAGGTCTAATATTGTTGAAGATTGTGTAAGGTATCAAAAGGCTAGAAATCAGACAAGGAAGTTTAGAGGAACAATCCAAAGGTTTAGAAAGTTTTCCTCAAATCTTGGGAGAAAAATGGAAAGTCTAAGATATATACGATTCAATAATAGGGAAAGGAAATAAATACTTTATACCAGTAAGGATGAACATCGTGGGTCAGGATTCAAGATGGGTTATTGTTTTTATCAAGAGGGTCAAGGTTCACACTCGTCAATAATCTCAAAAATTGTATAAAATTACAAAAAATGAATAGGCGCAGCCATTTTAAAATGAAATACCTATCTATTGACATCAAGTAAAACATCACAACCACTAAAAACTAATAAGGTTGCCCAAATAATGACGTAACAGTCATATGAATATATCTTGCTGAATAGAAAACAACATTTCAATGTGATAAACACCCAAGAACTTGGGGAACCCCCTCTCTTAAAAGTTAGTCACCAGCGGGTGAACGAAAGTACTTCAATACTCCATCAAACACTTGATACTACAAAATGTGGGACTTAAGATACTCACTTGAGTACAAAAATATCAAGATTTGAGTAAAAACATGCCCAAACACTAAAATTTTTGACAACATTTAACCTTTCTATTAAAAGTTTAAAGTATGTCATCGAAAAAAAATATAAACTATTTTTGTCTTTAACAGCTAGTTTTGCCACTTGAATGGGAAAAACAAAGGTAAAATTAAGACAACCCCAACAAACCTTCGTTGTTCCTCTTTGAGCAAAAAATATGTGAACCAAGCTTTTGCAAGTATCTGACTGCACAAGTTTTTCGAATGCTTCAGCTTCCTACAAATATTAAACACAATGTCATACATATTTACGCTACAGTAATATGAAGGGGAAAAGGGATATACTGGTGTAGACAGATAACAACCTTCCAGAGTCCTGCACGGGGACCAGCCACTATTCCTGCCTCAATAACATCAATGCAAACCAAAGGATGATAGAGGTTAGGAGCCCGCTTTCGAGCCTGAGCTCGTGCAAATTTCAAAATCTCTCGTGCTTCCCCAAGGGGTTCTAATTTGTCGGTCTTATAAAGACTAGCAACCCATGGTCGTCGGTGGGCCAATATATCCAAGGCCCACTGGCGTGCACTGTTTACCAAATCATTAGGTTGCACCAAACCATCTACAAGCCCCAAACTGAAAGCCTCCTTCCCTTTGACTGGTTTTGAAGCCTGGATTTTTAAGGGAAAAAAAAAGTGTTAAAGAAAGTAATTGAAAATCACTGGACAGGCACACTGAAGCTACGCCACTGCTCTTACTTTCTGTTAAAATGGAAAATACAATTCCACTCGAAGTGGGGAACTAAACCAAAAAATCTGGTGATATCTATCCAACAAACTTCAAACATAGAAGTGCAAATATGCTGTTAGACTGATCACCAACCTTGAGTTTGAATATACCAGTTTTCAAATACGTTCTTCACATTTAACAGAATAGCAAAGTTACAAAATGGAAGCACAAAATGTAGCATACCAGTATCATCTCAAGTGCCTTTGTCAAACCAACAAGACGAGGAAGTCGCTGTGTTCCTAAGACAATTTAAAAATCCAGGTTAACAATACTAAACAAAAAAATAGTGATGACAACATTCAGTCACAAGACATTCACTGTTACTAATCGTCTGACTTCTTTTTACAAATTATTCTAGCCATGTCAAATGTGTGAATTAAGGTATTTAACCAAACTTTTAGTTAGCTCATAACTTCATTAAAAACATGTAAAACTTGATCTTTAATCAGCTTTCCTTTGTAGCTCATGAACTCAACAATGACCAGTCACAATGGTTACAAGTATGTTTTCAAAATAAATAATAGAAAAAAGTTATGTATAGAGAAGCATTTAATCTGAATTCAAACACAAAATACAAGTTCATCAGATGAAAATAGGGAGGAATCAGTTATTACCTCCAAATCCAGGAATTATTCCAAGTTGAAGTTCAGGTAAGCCTAATTGAGAAGTTGGAGTTGATAACCGAGCATTGCATGCCTATATGAGACAGAATTGGTAAATTTTGCAGAAAATTATGAGGAAATGTTTCTTCCTAACTAGTTGGTAACGTGTACCATTGCAACTTCTAAGCCCCCACCCAAGGCAAGGCCATCAATGGCAGCAACTGATGGTTTCCTAGACGCTGAAAAATGAAGTGAACAAATTTAACATAGCACAAATGAAAATGAATAAAAAAAATAAAGAATTTCATAAAAACGAAGTACCTTCAATAGTATCAGTGATGATTTCTATTGATATCCAACCAGGTTTTGGACGCTCTATAAGAGGGGAGAGGAAAGCGTTAAAAAATGAGTATGAATGTTAATAGTTGAAATTAGAAAGCCACACAAAATTGTTAAAGTACCTTTTGCCTCTTGAATGCCACCAAATGCAGAAATATCAAACCCTCCAGAAAATTTTCCCTTTGCACCTAATAAAGATAATGTATGTGACAATATTCAGTTAAAATTACGCGACTATAAGCTAGTTGGCCCAAAAATATCTTTGGTGAAGCGCAAAACTAGCCTGCTGCATCATTTTTCTTTTCCCTCTTGTTCCTCAACTGTAATTAGTTCTTTACAGTTTCTCTATAAAAATATCAAAATCATGTCATATAAGTTAGTCGAGTTGTGTGAGAATGACTATTCTAGCTGGTTGAAAGTCATAACTGTTACTAACATTTGTATGATAGACTTCATTCGATCAGAGACTTCTAATTTGACAGGGATAAATAGTACCATAGATAAGATCCTAAGTTGTCACTTCGTCATAGCTAATGGAGGGTGGGGACTTAGGTAAAAGGTTATAGGCTCAAATGCTGGCTATTTATCACATTATCTTTTTCTTCTTTCAAAGTTTTGGATTTACATTGTTCCCTTCGAACAAATTACTTCTCAGAAATTTATTTCTTTACCACTGTCCCTGCCAAATCATGGTTACTGCTTTCAAAAACAAATCCTACCTAATTACTATTCCATCTTGTTAAATTGAACAAACTGAAGTATTGTCCCTTCCCCGCGCCAAGCTTATAAACTGTTCTGCTCAAAAGCAAATCACAATACCTGTAACGACAATTGCCTTGACATCATTTCTCTTTATGGCCTGATCAAAACTCTCCTTTAGACCGCGCAATACTAGAGACAAAAGAGACACAGCGAGACGGATGAGCAACATAAAGGAATACTAAGTAACAAAAAGGTACAACATGAAGAAAATATAGAATGATACTGAAAAATATGCACATCGAAACAGACATCAACGTTTCACAACATGCAGTGGTATTAATCAGAAAAACGTCGGTTAATTTCACGGAACAATCCCAAATCCGTTATATAATATACAACAATGGTACTACTAACACATCATCATCATGATTGGCAAGAAAACACGCAGTCTAGACAATCTAGTGTGATTGCCGGAAAAATTAGTTTTCACTAAAAGCAAGTTAGTAGCAAAATTCTTAATCCAACTTAAAAAGAGTGTTTCAAGTTGTTTGAAGTTAAAATCAATTTTGTTTTCAGAATTAACGAATGAATGATGAGAGACTTCAGTAAGGTAGTAGTCGACCGAGAAATCAAACACGCACTTAGAGACGATGAAGAAATGGTTTCAGAGCTAAAAGTAACGGAAGAGGAGAAACGAAAGTGTATACCGTCAAAGGAGAGGGAATTGACGGGAGGATTGACGATGGTGATGACGGCAACGCCATCGGATCCAACCTCCATGTGCGTGTGTCCTCTTCTGCTACCCATTGTGCTGTGATGCGATTCTTTTGGTTTTCGATTTTTCAGATTTGATTTGAAGAAGAAGAAGAAATTGAATGAAATAAGAAGTGTCGTGAACGGAATGTCCTATTGAATAGGAAAAACTGAGCTCCAATCCAAATAATATTGAGTACTATATAATAATTAATCACATCATACCATTTTGTCTCAACTCCACACCCTTCAACTACTCTAATTTTGCCTTCTGAGTTAACTAATTACAAATTATCACGTATATTAGATTCGTTAATTCTATCACAATTATCCTAATTTACACCCACAATAGTATTTATTTATTAAATTTACTCTGTCAAATTGTTAAACTATATGTAAGAGATAGTGTATTTCAGTATAAGTATTTTATTATCTGTTTCATTTTTGTAATTGTTATATTTTTCTCCTGATAAAAACAAAATATATATATATTTTTTGTACTTTCAAATTAAAAATTTCTCTACGTAACTAATATGTTATGAAATATACACGTATATATTTAAGTCCGCTATGTTAGTTGGGTCATAGTTTCGTGTATCGCAAATTACTATTCACGTGTCCAGGTTATAATATAAGATATGTAGGAAGATAAATGTAAGTATTTTTATAAAATAAATAGATTTCAGTCCATGCAAATATTCTCATCATAGTCTTGTTTGGAAAAACAAAACTAATATGAGCATTAATTTGAAAATTTTAAAAATAATTAATGCTTTCCTTATTTTTATAATGGAAATACTCATTTTTACTACATTGATTTTATAAAGCTAAGTTTGACTTAATTTCTTTTTTAAGATTTATTAAAATTATCCAAATTTTACTTTAATGAAATTAGATAGATATATCTATCACCTTTCATTGAATTTCCATATGTTGTTTAAAAATATATTAGTAATACACTAGTGGTCTCCTCAAATGAATATTTTTTCAATTTTATATAATAGATCAAATTACCATATTAGAAAAAATAATATTTTATTAAAAAATTTAAAGATAATAAAACATATTCTTTTTCCTTTAAAATCAAACATGGAAACTGTCGATTGTGATCCCTAAGTACTTTAGTGAAATTACTTTAGTTTGATTTTGAAATACTTTCCTTCAATATAGACATATACAGGAAATAAGTATTTTAAATATAATAAAATGCTAAAATAAAATGTATAGTCGGCCAGCGGAACAGATAAGATACAGCAAGATTGATATTTCCAAGGTGCACAAAAAATAATGAATGCTGTGTCACGTTAACTAACAAACCATTTGAGAGAATATTAAAGTATTATTTACAACAAATTTAATAGAATTTTAAAATACTAATATTTTAGTTTCTAAATTCATTAGACTCAATTATAATCTTGGATTCTATATATTTTACGAAATTCATAGTTTTAATCTTTACTTTTCTCTATCATTTTAATATCTTAACTTTTAATTATCCGTAATTTTTTATCTTTTCAAATTTTTTTTGTACTTTTGATCATTTAACTTTTAATTATCAGTAATTTTTATTCAAAATTTAGTTTTAAAAAATATATTAAATCACTATTAAGTTATATTTAATAAAGTCCTTGTGTATGTATTGTTCTAACACAGTCAAAAAAAGTCATTGATCTTAGTGTTCTATGTCTGAAGATATAAGAAGTTATAGACCATTAACTAAAATTACAACCATCTATATTATCATTTTAATAATATATTTTAATTTTAAACTAATTTAACTGTGATTTCATATTTTATACCCTCTTTCTTACTTTGCTACTATTCAGATACTAATGGACAGAATTCACAATTAACCTTTTTTTTCTAATTTTTGTCACCTGCACTACTTGTATTGCTATTATATTATTATTATTATTATTATTATTATAAATATACGATTTTGAATGTTTTTTAAAAATTATAATGGATAGATAACCGCATTTCTAATTATGTATGAGATTCCAACTGTTCCATTTTTCTCCTATCCTCTATGCAAATATAATATAAATAAATAATTATAAACAAATTTAAAACTATTATTACTCTGACAAAATTAACAATATTAAAATCTGTGTGATTTATTATAAATATGGATATTAATAGAGTAATATTTCTAAAAAAACATTATATACTTTTAATTGTCAAAATGTGAATATGATTAATGTAAAAATAAAAATATGCTTGTTAATTGATACTTTTCACCTGAGAGTATTGTGAAAGTAACTAAAAGTATTTATCTACAACACAATTTTTGGAATCTAATTTTGAAATAAAGTAATATGTTTATAAGGATTGATAAAAAAAATTATTTTTATCAACTTTATGTACTTACACTTTTTTATTTTTTTACTGTTATTAGTTGATATAAACTTTATTTATTTATCAATAATATTTGCAGCTGAAAAATTATATTTTATGAAATTGAAATTTATTTGGCATAGAGTTTTTTATACATGCTTTTGATAACAAGTAAGCTTTCAATAATATGCTATTCTTCGAAAAATGAATCCAGAGTCAATAATTTACTCTTGTTTAGTCCAAACATCAACTTGTAGCAGTATGTTAGATTTTTGTTTTTTCTTATATGAACCCATAACACTGTAAAAAATGAGTTTGAGTGGTCCATTTGTCTCGCTTCGGCTCCCAGCAAGTGTGCTATTTACTTTAGCAACTCCATGCCTTCTTTCTGTAACGTAGGAAAAATTCAAATTATCTGTTGCATAATTTACAAATTTATTCAAATTTATATAATAAAAATAAATTTTAAATTATGTAATTTAAAAATCTAAAAATATATTACATTTTTAAATTATAGAATCTGAAAATATATTTTAGATTAAATAATTTAAAAATACATTTCAAATGAATGAATTACAAATTACATAATTTAAAATATATTAAGATTATATAATTTAGAAATTTAAAAATGTGAACGCAATTTAAAATATATATTTTAAAGTGTGTCTTTCGGAATATGTTTCTGAATTTTCTAATCTAAAAATCTAAGGCTTTAGACCTTTTCAAAACCCCATAGGGGTACAAGAAAAGACCACTGGGGTTCAATTAGGGAGCAGGGATTTTGGATGGGCTAAATTAAAGCCCATAATGTCATTGTTTTCTTCTTCAAGCCCAACCCAATGACACTAAGATTACAACCCTTACGTTAAGCACATGTTGTTTGGTTGAACATCTAGCAGACGTGGCACATTGTGTCTGAAGTTACCTGGCCGTACTCATTCGTCTAAAGTTGATGTGATTTGCAATCCAACCATACATCAAATACACAAGTACCAAACACGTATTAATGAGTTGTTTAGATTAAAGTGTGAGAGATCACCGAAGTACAAAATAACAAAATTGAAGTGAAATAGAATAGAAATTTGAGTTATTTATATTAAGAAATTGTATGAAAAATAAGATAAATAACTAGAAATTTTATAAGTAATTTAATTAATATGATAGAATATTATATATTTAAAATAATTTGTAAAATATTTTTTGAAAATATGTTTTAGAAAAACTTAAATCAGAGTTAAAATAAACTTTAAATTACAAGTATGAATGTTTTATGGCTATTGATGCCTGTAAATCAAATGGACCAAATCTAACTTAAATATTTTAAAGTGAGTATTTTAATTATTTGGATCTAACTTAATTACTTTATACATATTTTACATCAGAGTATATATATATATATGTATCATAGAGTTTTGGTACATAACTAAATTGAGAAAAAAAAAAAGAACATCTATTAAACACCGTTTGCTTCTCTTTCTTTTTTCTAATCTTCTTTTCTAAATATTCACCAGTATTTGTAGTTGAGAAAATATTTATGTGTTTCTAAACTACTTATCATATTCTATGCTTTCATGCCATATTAAAAATATTACTTATCAATATTTATTTGAATATAATTTTTTATTTAATTCTTTTAATCAAAATGGATACACAACCTAAATATCAAAAGTTACATCAAAATCTATTGTAATGAAAAGTAATATTTTAAAAATTAAAAAACATTCACTGTTTTATCATATTAGTTCAATAGGGATTGGTGAAAAAAAAAAACACAAATCCAACACAACTTATACTATGTTAAGAGAGTGTAACCTAATTGAAATCCACCTATAAAAGTACCTCACCTCTTTCTTTCTTTTTAAAAAAAAAAAAAAAAAACTCTACTTCTGAAAATATATAAAAAAAAAAATGCATAAATTGGTAATTTAAAGAGAAAGTGCGTTCCATGAGCACCTGAGAGAGGTAGCCAGAAATGTGAAACATGCCATAGCTAACTACAAATGTGGCATTCTAGTTACCCCGACAACTGCACAAATGCGCGTCACATATGGAAACTTGATCACTGTGTTCCATTGTCATTTTGGTTAAAAACAATCACCGCTGTTTCCTGCCACAAGCCCCAAGGAAAAAATACACTCACTGACACTAACTTTTAACTAATCCCTCCACATTATTAACCAATTAATACTAATGCCACTTGCTACATTTCAGAAAGTAACCATCATAAGATGCCACAAATACCCTTCCAACTGTCACCAACTAAAACTAAAACAAAAGACAAAACATGGAACTATTTCTCTGTGGGTTTGGTTTCTGAGCAATCGCAATACCACCCTAGAGAATGCTCTCATCAGCTATCAGCTTTGGCACAGCTAGAGGTTGGACCCCAAAACATAAAAAGCTGAAAGGACATTTTGGCTTCATACTAGGAAGCAAAAAGGACAAGGGCTGTGGTGTCATTAACATAATAAATAGTGGGTAAAACTGGAATGTGGGTGCAAAAAATTACGATCCTCCCGTTTCTGATTACTTCTTCCTCAAAAAAAAACCACCACTACCACGGTTTCTTGTTTCTTTCCGGTGATGACATGCAGTTGAAGAAGATGAACATGAAGACGACGTGGGCCTCATCGCAGCCAAAGAACACTTCTCTTTCTTAACAGCTTCTTCCTCGTCCGAGAAAATCTGCTTGCACCTGCAGTCCACGCTGCAAAACGCTCTGTCCCCTCTACAATGTTCATATTTTAACCACACCCCAGAAGAAAAACAAGTTCAATAACATCAATAAATAAACAAAAGATTCGGATAGCATAAGATCTGGACCTAGACTGAAAAAAGTAACTAAAAATAACAATACAATAACAACAAAAGCAAAAGTCTTGTCTAACAGACTAAATAATGTAAGTTATATGGATCACAGGAAAAAATAAATGTAAAGAGAGAGAAGGGTATGTTTATTTCTTATTTATTTTGATTAAAGGGACTCACTTGTACATGTAGATATCTTTTCCTGGCAAGAGTCTCTTCCCACAGAGAAAGCATTGGTCTAGAAAAGTAGGAGGCTGAAAAAGAGATGGGTTTTTGTGGATGGTGCTAGACAAAATGGTGGTTTTGTTAATGACTTGAGGTGTCTTTTTATTGATGCAACTTTTCTGAACTTCCAGCACTACACTGAGACCAACCATGTTTCATTCTCTGCCTTTTGTTACACTAATTGTGGATGAAAAACGGTGGAGGAAACACCATAAATAGAAGGGAAGGAGAAGGGAAGAATAGTAGGAAGAGAGAAGAGTGGGTCCCGTACAGCTATAGAGCAGTAACAAGCGTATGCAAAGATATGACTGGTTTCGGTATACAAATGCCACGTAACAGTAGATTTTAGTTTCCATTTCATTTTGGAAATATTTTTGGTGATGGAAAATAGGGTCAGTTTTGTCCTCTTGTGTTAATGTGTTTGGTAGCAGCATTTGGCTTAGGGTATCCATCATTCATTCATGGATGGATCTGGTGAACTTTTTCATGGTAAAGAAAAGAAGGAAAGAGAGAAGAGGGGAATGAATGAGTGAGTGAGGGAGTGTCCAGTGGCATTTAACTTTAGTGAGAGCTTTTAGGTGAAGCACTGCATGGGTTGTGTGAGTGTGACTGCATCTTTGAACGTTTGAAATTCAAGATAAACACCTCCTTAGGGTTTCTCTTTGTCTTTTCCCCCAAACACTTTTTTACTACCAGCCAAAGCCAATCCTTTTAGTACTCCCACACAGGACATGGGACTACAATCATCTTTTCTTTATCTGATAAGAAAAGTCCAAGTGAGTTGAATGTCAAAGACTTCTTATGATTAGGTATGTATAAGTCTTAATGATCATTAAGTTTCCATTAAGTCTTAGGATATAAGTCTCATCTCTACTAATTGAACTAACTTTGGTTGGTCATTTATCCTTTTTCCTGGAATGAGTCTAGATGTTGATAAAAGGGTGTTTAAGTGTGTTTGAAATTATAATATATATTTAAATTTAATAATGTTGTTAAATAAATTTGGTTTTGCTCTTCCTGCATTCAAAACATCGTTTTAGTTCATTTAATCATTAAGCTATAAATTAGAACACCTATTTTTTTTTTTCAAAAACTATTGTAGTTTAAAAAAGTAAATTTCAAAATTAAAAAATGATATATATATATATATATATATATATATATATA